>MCNF01000023.1_pt1 | contig 81912 bp, 92 predicted proteins | sample 778221 | NCBI WGS metagenome assembly MCNF01 (sample SAMN04296814, study PRJNA304217) | bioreactor metagenome | isolation source: arboretum soil enriched with benzalkonium chloride | place: Turkey | reverse complement strand
GCCAGCGGATGCCGACAGCGTGCCCATCGGCCGGCCACTGTCGAACACCAGCGTCTATGTCCTGGATGCACTGGGTCAGCCATTGCCGGTGGGGGTGGTCGGGGAGATCCATATCGGGGGCGATGGTGTGGCCCTGGGTTACCTGAATCGCCCTGAGCTGAGCGCCGAGAAGTTTCTCGCCGATCCGTTCAGTACCGAGCCTGGGGCCATGATGTATCGCACCGGCGACCTGGGCCGCTGGCTGGACAATGGCCTGCTCGAGTGCATCGGGCGCAACGACGAGCAGGTGAAGATCCGTGGGTTCCGGATCGAGCCAGGGGAGATCCAGGCCTGCCTGGCGAGCTTTGTCGGGCTGCGCGACGCCGTGGTGCTGGTGCGCGAGGATGAGCCTGGCGACAAGCGCCTGGTGGCCTACTACACGCTGCAACAGGAACAGGCGCAGCCCACGCAGCAGGCCCTGCGCGAGCACTTGCTGGAGCAATTGCCCGAGTACATGGTGCCCCAGGCCTACGTGCTGCTCGATGGCTTGCCGTTGACCAACAACGGCAAGCTGGATCGCAAGGCCCTGCCGCTGCCGCCGGCCCAGGCTGGCGTTTGCTACGAGGCACCGGCGACGGCGCTCGAGCAGGTCCTGGCCGAGCACTGGGCGCAGGTGTTGCAACTGCCCCAGGTGGGGCGTCATGAGCATTTCTTCGAGCAGGGCGGGCATTCGCTGCTGGCGATCCAGCTGGTCAACCGCCTGCAGCAGGCGGGTTTCGAGCTGGGCCTGGCGGACCTGTTCCAGCATGCCAGCGTGGCCGCCATGGCACGCTGGCTCGGCGAGCGCGAGACCGAGGCGGGCCCCCTGGAGCTGGTGACGGTTCGCCATGGCCGCGGGCCGGCATTGTTCCTGGTGCATGAGTTCACTGGCCTGGACATGTATTTCCCGGTGCTGGGACAACACCTGGCGGGGGATTTCCCCATTCATGGCCTGTCCGGCATCGCCCTGGGCCAGCCCCAGTTGAACACCATGGAGTGCCTGGCAACGCGCTTGATCAAGGTGATGCGCCAGGCCCAGCCCGAGGGGCCTTATCGCTTGGCCGGCTGGTCCTTCGGCGGGGTGCTGGCCTATGAGATCGCCCAGCAGTTGCGGGGGCTGGACGAGCAGGTGGAGTTCCTCGGGCTGATCGACAGTTATGTGCCGCGCCTGACCGACCAGGGCAAGGCTCGCTGGTCCGGGGAGCATGCCCAGAAGCAGCACTTGCTGTTGCAGTGCCAGGCTTACTGGAGTGCCCAGGGCGTGGCCGGCGAGGCGTCGCTGGCGGCCGTGGAGCACATGGGCAGCAGGCTCGAACAGTTCGATTTCCAGGCCTTGCTTCAGCAGCTGGATGAGCAGGGGTTGCTGTTCGAGCAGTTGGCTGCAGCCAGTGCCGAGCAGTTGTGGCAGTACCTGGATCGCGAGGTGGCCCATGGTCATGCGCTGGCCCACTACCACCTGCATCCGATTGGCGTGCCGGTGCACCTGTTCTGTGCCACCGAGCGGCCGACCGAACTGTCCCGTCGCAGCCCGACCCTGGGCTGGGGCGAGGTGCTGCCCAGCGAGCGCCTGCACTGCATCGCCGTGCCGGGGGACCACCTGAGCTTGATGCAGTTGCCCCATGTCCAGGCCCTGGGCCAGGCGCTCGGCGCAGCCATGGAACAAGCCCGCAGCCTGGCCAGTGCCACCCCTGCAGCAACGGCCCATCAGCCACTGCTGCGCATCCAGAGCGGTCGGCCTGGGCATACGCCGATCTTCTGCGTACCCGGGGCCGGCGACAGCATCACCGGTTTTATCGGGCTCACCGAGGCCCTGGGCACGGACTGGCCGATCTATGGCCTGCAGGCCAGGGGGCTGGATGGCAACGATGCCCCCCATGCCCAGGTGGAGGCCGCTGCCCGGCATTACCTGCAGGCGATCCAGGAGCAGTACCCGCAAGGGCCGTTGCACCTGATCGGCCATTCCTTCGGCGGCTGGGTGGCTTTCGAGATGGCCGGGGCCTTGCAGGCCGCCGGGCGGGTGGTGGCATCACTGACCCTGATCGACAGCCAGGCCCCGGACAGCGACGGTCAGTTGGGGCGGCCCTATACCACCACGGCGGCGCTGTGGCGCCTGGTGGAGTCGATGCAACTGGCCGCGGGCCAGGCCATGGGCATCGACCCGGTGGCGTTCGCCGCCGAGGACGACGCCATGCAGATGCACCTGCTGCATGCCGGCATGGTGCGGGTCGGCTTGTTGTCCCAGCGTGCCGACCCGCGAGCCATGCATGGCCCGGCGCGGACCTTCGCCACGGCCTTGCGTACTCGCTATCAGCCCCGGGATGGCTATCGGGGCCGGGTGCGCCTGGTCCTGGCCGACGATCCGAGCCTGGACGCCGCTGGCAATCGTCGGGAGCAACAGGGGATGGTCCACGGTTGGCGGCGCCAGGTGAGCGATCTTGGCGTGTGGTCCTGCCCAGGCAACCACTTCAGCCTGCTCAAGGCGCCCAATGTCTACCACTTGGCGGCCTGGTGGCTCGACGGCCTGTCGTTGCCCCAGGGGGAGGTTGTGTCATGACCGGCGACAGGAGTCGGCCATTGCCGGGCGGGTGCCCGGCAATGGCCAGTTAAAGCGTTTCACTCATCTGGAACACTGCTCACTACGGCAGCACGGTGTTCTGTAAAGGGGCTCGCCGCAGGCCGGTGGAGCCCAGCCTCAACGCACTTGTGGTCATCTATGGAAAAGTCGAAGTTTCGCAAAATCGGTATGGGGTCGTTGCTGGTGGTTGTGGCCGGGTTGATTTTCTATACGGTGCGCGCGCCGGCGCAGCCGCCGCAGTACCTGACCGCCATCGTCGAACGGGGCGACATCGAAAATGCGGTGCTGGCCTCGGGGCTGTTGGAAGGCATCAAGCAGGTGGATGTCGGGGCCCAGGTTTCCGGGCAATTGAAGTCCCTCAAGGTCAAGGTCGGGGACAAGGTGACGAAGGGCCAGTGGCTGGCGGAAATCGATCCTTTGGTGCTGCGCAATACCCTGCGCCAGGCCGAGGTGGATGAGGAGGACCTGCAGGCCAAGCGCCGGGCCACCGCCGCCCAGCTCAAGGAAACCAAGGCCACCTACGAGCGCTATCGCCAATTGCAGACGGACGCCTCGATCTCCAAGCAGGATTTCGATACCTCCGAATCCAACTACGAGGTGCAGCGCGCCACCCTGATGTCCCTGGACGCGCAGATCAAGAGCGCGCAGATCCAGATCGACACGGCCAAGGTCAACCTGGCCTACACCCGCATCGTCGCGCCCATCGACGGCGATGTGGTGGGCGTGGTGACCCAGGAAGGCCAGACCGTGATCGCCAACCAACTGGCGCCAGTGCTGCTCAAGCTCGCCGACCTGGACACCATGACCGTCAAGGCCCAGGTCTCCGAGGCCGACGTGATCCACATCACTCCCGGCCAGCAGGTGTACTTCACCATCCTCGGCGAATCCGAGAAGCGCTACTACGCCAAGCTGCGGGGCACGGAACCGGCGCCGCAGAACTTTCTCGAGACCCAGCCGGCCGGTACCCCCAAGCAGAACACCGCGGTGTTCTACAACGCGCTGTTCGATGTGCCCAACCCTGACCACCGGTTGCGCATTTCCATGACCGCCCAGGTGCGCATCGTCCTGGATAACGCCAAGGACGTGCTGATGGTACCCGTGGCGGCCCTGGGCCCGCGCAATGCCGACGGCAGCTTCGCGGTGCGGGTGCTCGACGCCAAGGGCCAGGCCCAGTCGCGCAACATCAGTACCGGGATCAACAACAACGTCAAGGTGCAGGTCAAGGACGGCCTGGCCGAGGGCGACAAGGTGGTGATCGGTGATCCGTTGCCCGACTCGGCGGGGGCATGACCATGAGCCAGCCCCTGTTGCAGCTCAAGGGCATCAGCCGCAGCTTCAAGGCCGGCGAGCGCGAGTTCCTGGCGCTGAAGAACATCGACCTGTGCATCGAGGCCGGGGAGATGGTGGCCATCACCGGTGCCTCGGGCTCGGGCAAGTCGACCCTGATGAACATCCTCGGTTGCCTGGACTACGCCACGGCCGGCAGCTACCAGGTCAATGGCCGGGAGACTCGCGATCTGGACGACCAGGCCCTGGCGGAACTGCGCCGCGACTATTTCGGCTTCATCTTCCAGCGCTACCACCTGCTGCCCCACCTCAACGCCATGCACAACGTCGAGATCCCGGCGATCTATGCCGGTAGCCCCCAGGCCCGGCGCCATGGGCGGGCCCGCGAACTGCTGGCGCGCCTGGGCCTGGCCGGGCACCTGGAGCACCGGCCCAACCAGCTGTCCGGTGGCCAGCAGCAGCGGGTGAGCATCGCCCGGGCCTTGATGAACGGTGGCGAGGTGATCCTCGCCGACGAACCCACCGGGGCCCTGGACACCAGCAGCGGCAAGGAGGTGATGCGCATTCTCCAGGAGCTGCATGCGGCCGGGCATACGGTGATCATCGTCACCCACGACCCCAAGGTGGCGGCCAATGCCGAGCGCATCATCGAAGTGCGTGATGGCGAGATCGTCAGTGACCGGGCCAACCAGCGCTCGCCAGAGGCGATCGCCGCCGCAACCGCGGCCCCCGCCCGGTCGGCTGGGGTCCGGCGCCTGGTGGCCAGCCTGGGGCTGTTCAAGGAGGCGTTCGTGATGGCCTGGGTGGCGCTGGTCTCGCACCGCATGCGCACCTTGCTGACCATGCTCGGGATCATCATCGGCATCACCTCGGTGGTGTCCATCGTGGCCATCGGCGAGGGCGCCAAGCGCTACGTGCTCAAGGACATCCAGGCGATCGGCAGCAACACCATCGACATCTTTCCCGGGACCAGCTTCGGCGACAGCCGGGCCGCGGGAATCCAGACCCTGGTGCCCGCCGACGTCACCGCCCTGAACCAGCTGTACTACGTCGACAGCGCCACGCCGATGGTGGGGCGCAGCCTGCTGCTGCGCTACGGCAACATCGACCTCAACGCCACGGTCAACGGCGTCAGCCACCTGTACTTCAAGGTCCGCGACATCAAGCTCGCCGCCGGCATCGCCTTCAGCGAGAACGATGCCCGGCGCCAGGCCCAGGTGGTGGTCATCGACCACAACACCCGCAACCGCCTGTTCGGCCCGGACGTCGACCCCCTGGGGCAAGTGATCCTGGTGGGCAACCTGCCGTGCACGGTGATCGGTGTCACCGCCGAGAACAAGAACCTGTTCACCGCGGCCAACCTGCTCAACGTCTGGGTGCCCTACGAGACGGCCGCGGGGAGGGTGCTGGGCCAGCGCCACCTGGACAGCATCAGCGTCAAGATCAAGGACGGCCAGCCGAGCAAGGTGGTGGAGGAGCACGTCAAGAAACTCATGGCGCAGCGCCACGGCACCAAGGACTTCTTCACCAACAACCTGGACAGCATCATGCAGACGGTGCAGCGCACCAGCCGCTCGCTGGCGCTGTTGCTGTCGCTGATCGCGGTGATATCCCTGCTGGTGGGCGGCATCGGGGTGATGAACATCATGTTGGTGTCGGTTACCGAGCGTACCCGCGAGATCGGCATTCGCATGGCGGTGGGGGCGCGCCAGTCGGACATCCGCCAGCAGTTCCTGGTGGAGGCGGTGATGGTCTGCCTGATTGGCGGTGCCATCGGTATCGCCTTGTCCTTCGCTATCGGCTACCTGTTCACCTTGTTCATCAAGGAGTGGGAGATGGTGTTCTCCATGGGGTCGATCGTGATGGCGTTCGCCTGCTCGACCCTGATCGGGGTGGTCTTCGGCTTCGTCCCGGCGCGCAATGCGGCGCGCCTGGACCCCATCGAAGCCCTGGCCCGGGACTGAGTGTGGGGTCTGCCGCCGGCGTTCTGGCCGGCGGCATGGGACTCACTCAGGTTTGCTGCTGGCCGTTGCGGCGACACTCTCCTGGGGCGAGTACATCCAGCGCAGGAGCGAATGGCGGCCGCTGATGCCCAGCTTGATGGCCGCACGCTTGAGGTAGCTCTCGACGGTGTTGACCTTGAGCTGGCACTGCTCGGCCAGCTGTGGCGCGGTGCGCCCGGCCAGCAGGCCGACACAGACTTCCATTTCCCGGTTGGACAGGCTCAGGCCGGACCGCGCCAGGCGATCGGCAAAGCGCAGGCGCAGGGTTTCCAGGCCTTCGACGGAACCGTCCTGGGCGGTATCGGCGCCGCGTGGCTGCAGGGCACTGATGTGCTTCTCCACCATCGGCAGCAGCAAGGGCGAGAAATCCTCCAGCAGCGTGCGCTCCTGGGCGGAAAAACTGCGGGCCTGGTTGCTGCGATACACCGAGACCACGTACTGGTAGGAGTCCTTGTGGCCGGTCAGGTGCAGTTGCACCGGGTTGGCGTCGCCATGGCGGCGCTGTGGCATGGGGCTCGCATCGCTGCCTTGCTCGGGGAAGGTGGCGCACAGCAGCGGGTCATCGTTGGCTGGCAGGCCATGCAACGGATGATGGTTGTGCACGGCGTTGTGGCCATGGCCGTCGACAGCCTGGTCTACCCGCAGCTGGGTGATATGGGTGGCGTCCACTGCCAGCTGGGTCAGAATCAGGTCGTGCAGCATGCGTGGGAAGCGACGGCTGCCGGTACTGGCGATGACCTTGCCAATGTGAGGGAACAGTACTTGTGAGTTCATCATTTCATCCTTGAATGTGAAAGTTGGACAGGACTGCCTTATAGCAACGAGTTTGGATGACTGCGGATTTAACTCCTGTTTCCGCAGATCGACCAAAGGGCGCTTCGTATCCTAGTACAGGGTTTTGGTGGCTGTTTGATGAACTGCTGCAAAAGCCCCCCGTGCAGAGTCGCCAATGGCGCCCAAGGCACCGGCTGGCGGGGGGATGGCGGTTGTGGAGGATTTTGAAAAAAACTTTTGCAGTAGTGCCCGGTTGGCACGAAAGTTGTGCCCGGGTGGCCGTTCAAGTGTCCGCAGCCCTTGGTCTGGCTGGCAGGCCTTGACCACAAGCAGGAGGCTATCCGATGCAAGTGCGGTTGCCGCTGATGATTTGCACTGCCCTGGCCTGTGGTGCGTTCCCATGCGGCCAAGGTCGAACGGCTGATCGACCCGGGCAGTGCTGCCCAGGTCGACTCGGCTATGTCGCTACCTAGTGCTGGCTCTGTTCGCAGTTGATCATCCACGACACTCCGAAACGGTCTTCGAGCATGCCGAAACGTTCGGCCCAGAATGTCTTTTCCAGGGGCATGCGGACGCTGCCTTGCTCAAGCAAGGCATTGAAGACCCGCTCGGCTTCGGTGGCGCTGTCGACATTCAGGGCGATCGAGCAACCACGGATACCGGAATAGGGCAGGTCCGGGGTACTGTCCGAAGCCATCAGCACCTGGTCGCCGACATTGAGCCGGGTATGCATGATGAGTGTGTGGCAGTCAGGCGGGAGATGATCGCGGACCGGGCTCTCGCCGAAGGTCAGCATCATCTCCAGGGTGCCGTTCAGGCACTGGGCATAGAAGGTGAAGGCAGCCCGGCAGTCGCCGTTGAACACCAGGTAGGGGTTGATTTTCATCGCGTACTCTCCTTGTGCGGCCAGGGCGTGCCCTGGGAGAACCGATAGCCTGGCGGGTATCGGTGGACACTGCATAGCAAAGCGTCGAATGACCGTTCGCGAGCGGTTTTTTTAGACGCTTTTTCCATGGTTTGCGCAAGGCTTATACCCGATCGCCCCCGTTTCTGGAGGCGACCGGGAAGGGTACGGCTACAGGCGCGGCTGTTCCTCGGGCAGGCCCAGTAACTGATGCAGGGTGTTGATCAGCGCCTGCTGGCGCTGGCGGTCTTCCTGGTGGCGGGCCTCGGCCTCGGCGACATCGGCCTGGCAGTGCGGGCAGTGGCGTTCATGGGCATGGATGTACTGGCGGCAGGCGCGGCACAGCGACAGGCGGGGCGGGATGCGGCCTTCCTCGGGGGAGGCCCGGCCCTGGTTGACCCAGGCCAGCTTGATCACCTGGCCGCTGTCGCTGACGCTGGAGACCGTTTCGCCACTGTCGATGCGTTCGGTGATCAGGTCGAAGCGACCCACGGAGAACGAGGCCGGCCCCGCGTCCTCGAGCTTGACGATGCGTTCGCGCAGGCCCTGTTTTTCCAGCTCCAGGGTCCGGTAGTGGCAGTAGGGATTGTTGCCCGGCTTGCCCAGCAGCGAGTGTGAGGTCCAGGTGCAGCCGCCCCGGCAGACGTCGTTGTAGTAGCAGGTGCGGCAGTAGCCCCACAGGTCGTCCACCGAGCGCAGGCGGCCGAAGTGGATGCCCTCGCTGTAGTGCCAGATGTCGTGCAGGTTCATGTTGCGCACATTGCCACCGGAGAAGCCCACGGTGGCCAGTGACGGGCAGCCCTTGACCGTGCCGTCGGCCTCCAGGGCCAGGACGGTCTGCCCGGCGGCGCAACCGCTCCAATGCACGCGCTCGTCGCCGAAGCCGCGCCACAAGTGTTCGTAGGGGCCGTAGTAGCCGATGTTGTTGCCAACGTTCATCAGCAGCCCGCGCTCGCTGCCTTCGCGGTACAGGCGGGCCAGCAGCGGCATGACGTCCAACAGCTGGTAGGGCTGCAACAGCAGTTCGGGGTGATCCACGGCATTGCCCATGGCCACGGTCAGCTGGATCTGCCAGTGGCTGGCCCCGGCCTCGATGATCAGGTCCATCAGGGCCGGCAGGTCGGGCAGGGTGGCGGCGCCGATCTGGGTGTTGACGCTGACCTTGAGCCCGGCCTGCTTGGCCCGGCGCAGCGTGTCCAGGGCCTTGTCGAAGGAGCCGGGTACATTGCGCACCGCATCGTGCAGTGGTGCCAGGCCGTCCAGGGAGATACCAACGCCATCGAGCCCGGCGTCTATCGCCGCCTGCATCTTGGCTGGGGTCAGGTTGCGTCCGCCGGTCTGGACCGCCACGTACATGCCGTGGTCGTGGATGGCCTGGATCAGTCGTGTCCAATCCTTGCGCAAATAGGCCTCGCCGCCGATCAGGGTGACTTCCCGGGTGCCCAGGGCGGCCAGGGCGTCGATCACTTCCAGGCATTCGCCGGTGTTCAACTCGCCGGGGCGGCGGTGCCCGGCCCGGGAGCCGCAATGCAGGCACTTGAGGTCGCAGGCGAGGGTGATTTCCCAGACCACGTGCACAGGCACATAGCGCTTGATATCGGTTTCGCTGAGGTAGCGGGCGGGGAGACGGTCTGACATGAAAAGATCCTTGCGCACCCGGCGGTGCGCGGCACCAACCCATCGGAATAGGCGCGCCTTCCTTGAGCGGCAGTGGCGCGATCGGTTGTCCCGCGAGCCGGGACCGGCCGTTGCCGACCGGTCCCGGAGCCGGGGTTCAGCGTTGTTCCAGGCGATGGATTTCCACCTGCAACTGCTGCGCGGCCTTGCTCAGGTTGTCACTGTTGGCCAGTTGTTGCTCGGCCTGGGCCACAAGTGCCTTGAGTCGCGCCAGGTCGCCACTGGCCTGGGCCTGTTGCAGCGTCACGGCGTACAGCGGATGCGGGTGCAAGTGCACAGGGTCCGCCTGGCTGGCACGGCCCTGGGGCTCGACGTGCGCCGCCTGTTCCACCGGGGCTGGGCTCACGGCGGCGTGTTGCACCACATGCCAATGGCCCTGGTAGTTGTAGCGGTAGCTGGCGAAGCCACTGGCCCAATCCAGGTTGAGGATGCCCTGCAGATGGAAGGTCTCGGCGATCTGGCTGCCGGGGCCGCTGGGGTTGCCCGCGAGGTTGAGGACCAGGTGCCCTTCGCTGGATCGATCGAGCTTGATCTGCGAGTAGTCGCCCCAGACGTCGGCGCTGAAATGCACCGGCGGCGACGTGCTCTGGGTCACTTGGGCCAGGCCTGAGACGGTCTTGCGCACGGTATTGACCAGCAGGTCGAGGGTCAGGATCGGTGCGCCGATCACGGGGTTGGTGATGATCAGGCGGGTATGGAACAGTCCAGTTGTCATGTTGCAACTCCTTGGCGTGATGGAAGAGTGCACTGGGCCTGGAGCTCAGCGCCGCTCCTGCCTGGCGATTTCGCTCTTGGCAGCGTCCAGTGCGGTACGGATCAGCGGCAGCTGTTCCAGTTGCTGCGTAGCCAGGCGGTGCAGGCTCTTCATCTGCGCCAGGTCGCCGCTGGCGATGGCGCCGTGGATCGGGGCCGCGTACAGCGCCGCGAGTGGTGGCAGCGGATGGTGCGAGTGGCCGTGGGGCTGGGGTCGGGACAGGCTGCTGGATTCGATGTTGTTCTCCAGGTAAGCCGGTACGTCGCTCACTGTCACCCAGCTGTGGCCGTTGTAGTACTGGTAGTTGGCGACGCCTTGCTTCCAGTCGTCGTCGACCACCAGGTGCAGCTTGAAGGTGATGATCGAATTCGCGCCTGGGCCACCCTGGTTGCCTGCAACGGTGAGGAGGATCTTGGTACTGGTGGGGGACGTCACGGTCAGGTAGGTGTACTGGCCCCAGTCGTCGGTCTGCAGGTCCAGTGGCGGGCTGGCCGCTTGGGTGATCGACGATGTGCCGCGCAGGCTGCGCTCGGGGGTGTAGACCAGCAGGTTGAGTTGCAGGTTCGGTGCTCCGGGGTCGGAGGTGCCGATGCGATAGCTGACGGGGAACAGGCTTTCTTGTGCGTTGGAACCGGACATTTGCTTTGCCTCCATTCAGTGACAGGGAAACAGCGGTCAGTGCCGTTCCAGGCGGGCAACTTCCTTGACCAGCTGTTCGTAGGCGCTACGCAGGTCCGCAGGCTCGGCCTTGCTCGGGTCGCGTTTGGCCAGCAGGGCTTTCATCTGCGGCAACTTGCCTTCGGAAATCGCCGACTGAATGGCGACTCCATAGGGGGGGATGACGTGTTGAGGTGCATTGCTCATGGCGTGTGCCTTCCGTGGGGATGAGGGGATGCTGCGGTACTCGGCAGCTTTTGCAGTTAAGCAGCGCGGATGGAAAAGACAGGCTAATGGCACACTGATTTTATGGGTTTCCGACCGGTGGATTTCACGTTGCAAAAAGTGGCTCTACGCCAGGCCCTGCGGTCATTCCAAAGGGCGATAGAGGCGATTGCCCAGGGCGATAGGGCGGCGCTTTTCGTGACGCCAGAGCCCCCTGTCCGGCGCCGGCGTGAAGCGCCTTTGTTGCTCGCACCCGGGCCGGAGCCTTGGGTAAACTGTGCCCCTCCCAGAACAAAACCAACAGGACGGCCCATGAGTACCCTGGCTTTCAAGCAGGTCGATGTTTTCAGTTCCACGCCCCTCAAAGGCAACCCGGTGGCAGTGGTGTTCGATGCCGATGGGCTCGACGACCAGCAAATGGCGAGGTTCGCCAACTGGACCAACCTCAGTGAAACCACATTCATCCTCAAGCCGCGGGACCCACGGGCGGACTACCGCCTGCGGATCTTCACCACCCTGGACGAACTGCCGTTCGCCGGCCACCCGACCTTGGGCAGTTGCCATGCCTGGCTGGAGTCCGGTGGCGTGCCCCAGGGTGAAGAGATCGTCCAGGAGTGTGCGGTGGGCCTGGTGCGGATTCGCCGCCAGGGCCAGCAGTTGGCGTTCCTGGCGCCGCCCCTGTTGCGTTCCGGGCCGGTAGCGGCGCAGTTGCTGGAGCAGGTATGCCGCGGCCTGCGTTTGGCGCCTGCGGACATCGTTGCAGCGCAGTGGGTCGATAACGGTGCCGGATGGCTGGCGGTGATGCTCGCCAGTCGTCAGCAGGTGCTGGACCTGCAACCCGACTACCCGGCCCTGAGCGGGCTGGCGGTGGGCGTGATCGCGCCGTGCGATCCGCAGGTGGATACCGCCAGTGACGCGCAGTTCGAGGTGCGGGCCTTCATCGCCGGAGACGGCATGCCTGAGGACCCCGCTACGGGCAGCTTGAATGCCGGTATCGCCCAGTGGTTGCTGGGAGCCGGGCTGGCGCCATCGCGCTACCGTGTCAGCCAGGGCCTGAGCATGGGGCGCGCCGGTTGCATCGAGGTGGAGCAGGTGGGGGACGAGGTGTGGGTCGGCGGTGCTGCATCGACCTGTATCGAAGGCCGCCTGAACCTGGCGTCCAGGTCGTAGTCACCCGCTGGATGGGGCTTGCAGCCGGGCGCGGGTTCTTGCGGCAGATCGTCGCAGGTCGATCGCAGCGCCGGGGCCAAGGGACGCAAACACGGGGCTTGCCGGCGATTGTTACCTGATTGGCAAGGCTCTCTTGAGCGTCCCGGGTTTGTACCCTGGCGGCTGCAGGCATAAGCTTTCAGCCTTTTTTCGACATAGCTCGTGTTGTCCCGCGCTCAGCCTTAGGAAAAATCATGTCCAGCCAGTTCCCTGAAGCCCGTCCTCGTCGCCTGCGTCGTTCCGAACAACTGCGCAGTCTGTTCCAGGAAACCGAATTCACCCTCAACGACCTGGTGCTGCCGATTTTCGTCGAAGAAGAAATCGACGATTTCGTGCCGATCAAGAGCATGCCCGGCGTGATGCGCATCCCCGAGTCCAAGCTTGCTGGCGAAATCGAGCGTTATGCCCGTGCCGGGATCAAGTCGGTGATGACCTTCGGCGTGTCCCATCACCTGGATGGCGACGGTAGCGATACCTGGCAGGAAAACGGCCTGGTCTCGCGCATGTCGCGCATCGCCAAGGACGCGGTGCCGGAGATGGTGGTGATGTCCGACACCTGCTTCTGCGAGTACACCGAGCACGGCCATTGCGGCGTGATGCACGGCCATGAGGTGGATAACGACCAGACCCTGATCAACCTCGGCAAGCAGGCCGTGGCCGCCGCCCGTGCCGGTGCCGACGTGATCGCCCCGTCGGCGGCCATGGACGGTCAGGTCCAGGCCATTCGCCGGGCCCTGGACGCCGCCGGGTTCACCCAGACGCCGATCATGGCCTATTCCACCAAGTTCGCCTCGGCGCTCTACGGCCCGTTCCGCGAAGCTGGCGGCAGTGCGCTCAAGGGCGACCGCAAGAGCTACCAGATGAACCCGATGAACCGCCGCGAAGCGGTGCGCGAATCGCTGCTGGACGAACAGGAAGGCGCCGACTCGCTGATGGTCAAGCCAGCGGGCGCCTACCTGGACATCATCCGCGACATCCGCGAAGCCTCGCGCCTGCCGGTGGCGGCTTACCAGGTCAGTGGCGAGTACGCGATGATCAAGTTCGGTGCCCAGGCCGGGGCGATCGACGAGCAGCGCGTGGTACGCGAGAGCCTGGGCTCGATCAAGCGTGCCGGTGCCGACCTGATCTTCACCTACTTCGCCATGGACCTGGCCCTGGCCGGAATCTGAGCCGCCCCGATGCCCCTGCCCACGGACGCCATCGCGGCGTTCGTGGCTATTGCCAAGCCTTCCGTCTCTACATGACAATGCGATTCATTATCAAATATGAACTGCGACTGTCATGCCCGCCGACGACTTAACCCTGCGCTGTGCCGTCAACGACCTCTATCTCGATCATCATGGCTGGCTCCAGGGTTGGCTGCGCCGCCGGCTGGGCAATACCTGCGATGCGGCGGACCTCGCCCAGGACACCTTCGTGCGGGTGCTCAAGGCGCGCAATGCCCTGGAGATCCGTGAGCCTCGGCCCTATCTGTCGCGGATCGCCAATGGCTTGCTGATCGACCTGTTCCGTCGTCGCTCCCTGGAGCAGGCCTATCTCGAGGCCCTGGCCCAGGTGCCCGAGGCGGAGCACCCGTCGCCTGAAGAGCAGGGCATGCTGCTGCAGGCCCTGATGGAGATCGACCGCTTGCTCGATGGGCTGGGGGCCAAGGTCAAGCAGGCCTTCCTGCTGTCCCAGTGCGATGGCCTGACCTACGAGCAGATTGCCGTGCGCCTGGGGGTGTCGGTGCGCAGCGTCAACAACTACATGGCCAAGGCGATGGAGCATTGCTGCCTGATGCAGATGCGGATGCAACGCGGATGAGCCTGCCACCGCTGCAATTGAGTGTGGGCGAGCGCCAGGCCATCAGCGGCGCCGCCCGCTGGTATGCCCAACTGCGCTCCGGCACTGCCAGCGAACAGGAGCAGGCGGCGTGGCGTGAATGGCTGGCGGCTGATCCGTTGCACCGCGAGGCCTGGGCGCAGATGCAGGCCCTGGGTGAGCAGATGTCGGCGCTGCCCGGTGGCCTCGCCGGTTCCACGTTGCGCGGGGCCGGGCGTTCGCGTCGCGAGTTGATGCGTAACCTGGTGGTGCTGGCTTCGGCGGGCTCCCTGGGATGGCTGGGCTGGCGCAGCGACGGTGCCCAGCAACTGTTGGCCGACTATCGCACCCAGGTCGGCGAGCGCCGGGAAGTACGCTTGGCGGACGGCAGCTCGCTGCTGCTCAATACCAACACGTCGGTCAACGTGCAGTTCGACGGCGAGCAACGCAAGGTGACGTTGCTCTGGGGCGAGATGCTGGTCAGCACCGGTGCCGACTCGTTGCAGCGACCATTCCAGGTGTTCACCCGGCACGCCAAGGTGCTGGCCCTGGGCACGTGCTTCCTGTTGCGCAGCGACGAGCGCGAGGATCAGGTCGCGGTGCTCGAGCATGCGGTGCAGGTCAGCCTCGGTAATGGCGCCGCGCCGCGCCGGGTCGAGGCCGGCCAGCAGCTGGCGTTCAGCGCCCGGGACTTTGCCGCATTGCGGCCCAACGATGCATCGGTGGGCGCCTGGCGCCAAGGCAGCATCATCGCCATCGACCGGCCGCTGGGGGAGTTGCTTGCCGACCTTTCGCGCTACCGGCGCGGGGTCTTGCAGTGCGATCCGCAGATCGCCGGGCTGAAGGTCTCCGGGGCCTTTCCCATCGACGACACCGATCGAGCCCTGGCGGCGTTGCAAAGCGGCTTCTCGTTGCAGGTCAAGCGCTATACCCGGTATTGGGTGCGGATTTCCGCCAGCCACGTGGGCTGATCGGGTGCGTGAAAAATAATAGTTCGCGTTTGCACTATTGTCGGGCCTGGTCCGGCTCATCCCCCAGTGGATTCATTTTCAAGCGTGGGGGATGGCAAAGCATGTCTGATGTACACAAGTCCAAGCGGGTGTTGGCGGTCAGGATCGGGTTGTGGGGGGCGCTGACGGCCCACGCCATGGTGCTGGCACCGGCAATGGCTGCGGTCGCCAGCGAGCAGGTGCAGGCCCGCCACTTCGATATCGCCGCTGGCGAGCTCACCGAGGTGTTGAGCCGTTATGCCAGCGCCGCGGGGGCGGCCATTTCCTTCGATGCCCGGCAGACCGCTGGCCTGCGTTCAGCCGGCCTGAAGGGCGACTATGGCGTGCAGGAAGGTTTTGCGCGGATTCTTGCCGGCAGTGGCTGGCAGGCCGAACCCCAGAGCAACGGCAGCTATGTCTTGCGCCCCGTACCCCAGGGCAGTGGCGCCCTGCAGTTGGGCACCACCCAGGTCCAGGGCCAGGAGTTGGGGGCGACCACCGAATACTCCGGCTCCTACACCACAGGCGCGGTGACCATCGGCAAGGGCCAGCATTCCCTCAAGGAAACCCCGCAGTCGGTGACCGTGATCACCCGCAAGATGCTCGATGACCAGAACCTCAACACCATCGACCAGGTGATGGAGAAAACCCCGGGCATCACCCTCTACGACTCGCCCATGGGCGGCAAATACTTCTACTCCCGGGGCTTTCGCATGACCGGCCAGTACCAGTACGACGGCGTGCCCCTGGACATGGGCAGCAGCTACGTGCAGGCCGACAGCTTCAGCAGCGACATGGCCTTTTATGATCGGGTGGAGATCCTGCGTGGCGCCGCCGGCATGCTCAAGGGCGCAGGCGGTACCGCAGGCTCGGTGAATTTCGTGCGCAAGCGTGGCCAGGCCACGCCCCATACCGAGCTTGCGATGTCCGCCGGCAGTTGGGACAACTATCGGGCCCAGGTGGACACCGGCGGGCCGTTGAACGATGCCGGCACGGTCCGTGGCCGGGCGGTGGTCACCCAGCAGACCCGGCAGTACTTCTATGACCTGGGCGAGCGCAAGGACCAGGTCTACTACGGCGCCCTGGATTTCGATCTTAGTGACGACACCACCCTGGGCCTGGGCATGGCCTATGAAGACGTCGATTCGCGCCCATGCTGGGGCGGCCTGCCGCGCTACAGCGACGGCAGCGATCTCAAGCTCGGCCGTTCGACTTGCCTGAACGCCGCCTGGAACAATTCGCGCAGCAAGCGCGCGACCTATTTCGCCGACCTCCGGCAGCAGCTCAACGATGACTGGGCGCTGAAGGTGGCGGGTGTCTACAGCCGCAACACCCAGGACATCGAGTACGCGTTCCCCAGCGGCTCGGTGCCGGTGGGCGCCAGCCGCTCCAATACCCTGATGCTGGCCAGCACCTTTGACTACGACCAGGTGGACTATGGCTTCGATGCCTATGTCGACGGGCGCTTCCAGGCCTTTGGCCAGGAGCACGAACTGACTGTCGGGGCCAATGCCAGCCGTTCGATCAAGGACGACTTCTACGCCGTGGCCAGCTTGCCGCAACGGCAGAATGTGCTGGACCCCGATCACCACATGCCCAAGCCCGATGACAGCTACTACCAGGCCAACTCCAGCCGGGGCGGCCCCTCCGATATACGGATCCAGCAGCAAGGGCTGTATTCCACCCTGCGCCTGAAACTGGCCGACCCGCTGACCCTGGTGATGGGCAGCCGGGTCAGCTGGTACAAGTCGCAGAACGATGCCGTGGCCTACTGGCGCGAAACCCGTACGCCCAGCAGTACCCGTTCCAAGGAAACCGGCGAAGTCACCCCGTTCGCCGGGATCTTGTATGACCTCAACGACAACCTGACGGTGTATGCCAGCTATTCCAGCATCTTCACCCCCCAGGGCAACTATCGGACCCTGGATGGCACCACCCTCAAGCCGCTGGTGGGCAAGAGCTACGAAGCAGGGATCAAGGGCGAGTGGTTCGATGGCCGCCTGAACAGCGCCTTCAGCCTGTTCCGCACGATCCAGCAGGATGCCCAGCAGGACGACCCGGCATGCCCCGACAGTACGTGTTCGATGAACTCGGGCAAGGTCCGCGCCCAGGGCTTTGAAGCCGAAGTCAGTGGCGAGGTGATCGAGCGCCTGCAGGTGCTGGCCGGCTACACCTATACCCAGACCAAGACCCTGGAGGACGCCGACAGCAACAACAACGGCCAGCCATTCAACTCCTATGTGCCGCGGCACCTGTTGCGGGTCTGGGGCGACTACCAGTTGGGCGGTGCTCTGGAGCGCTTCACCGTGGGGGCCGGGGTCAATGCCCAGAGTGACAACTTCCGCGTCTCGCCTTCCAGCGGCAAGCACATCAGCCAGGCCGGTTATGCCATCTGGAACGGGCGGATCGGCTACCGCATCGACGACACCTGGTCCCTGGCGCTGAACGGCAACAACCTGTTGGACAAGCGCTACTACACCACCATCGGTACCGAGAACTTCGGCAACTTCTATGGTGATCCGCGCAACTTCACCCTGTCGGTCAAGGCCGACTTCTAAGGCCCGTGAGGCGGGGCCGGCTGTTGCCGGAACCGCCTTGCCAGTACCGATGGGCAGAGCCAGGCCTCACGGTCTCTTGCGCAACGCCGTGGCGGGCTGTGGGGATATCTGCTGCTCACGGAAGTAGCGCTCCAGCACCTGTGGGTCCGCCGAGCGATCCGCCAGCGCCACGTAGGTGTCGGGGCGCAGCAGGTACAGGGCGTTGCGCGCCAGTCCCGCCTCGGCATGGGCCGCCTGCCAATCGAAGACCCGCAAGGGGATCTCTCGGGCGTTGCACCAGGCATGCAAGGCGTCGCTGGCCACGCCATACACATGCACCTGCCAACCCAGGTATTCCAGGCTGTCGAAGTTGTCCTGCCCGCCGTCGCTGACCCAGGGCAGGCGGTCGCCGCCGTGTACCGGGCCGACGCTGCCTGCGCTCAAGGGCATGCCGCGGTAGTTCAGGGTGATCTGCGACACCGTGCGAAACAGGAATTCGCGGGCCCGGTCGAAGGCGGCGATCTTCGGCAGCAGCAGCGGTGCGACACGGGTGCGGACCAGATAGGCGATCGGGCCGTCGGCCGTGGCGAAGTTGAACACCCGGTCGGTGGTGGCGACCAGGCGCCGGGCGAACTCCATGCGCTCGATGCCATAGCTGTCCAGCAGGCGCTCGTCGCCCTGGCCTGCGAGCACCGTGGCCAGCTTCCAGGCCAGGTTGATGGCATCGCCGATCCCGGTGTTCATGCCCTGGCCGCCAGCCGGGCTGTGGAGGTGGGCGGCATCGCCCAGGAGAAAGACCCGACCCCAGCGAAATTGCCCGGCCACCCGGTGGTGTACCCGATAGGTGGAGAACCAGTTGACCTGCTCGACTTGCACCTTGAGCTGGTGCATGGCGCGCTGGCTGACATCCTCGAAGCGCAGGTGCTCCAGGTGTTCGGCTCGTTCGTCACGCACGGTACCGATCAACCGTGCGTGACCGCTGTGGGCCAGGGGGAACACCGCCAAGAAGTCGGCAGCGTCCAGGTCCACATGCAACTGGCCATCGAGGCTCGGGCCAGCGGCCTCGACATCCGCCACATAGAACACCTGCTGGTAGGTCCCGCCGGGAAAACTGGCGCCCAGGGTCTTGCGGACCGTGGAGCGGGCACCGTCGCAGCCGGCCAGGTAGAACGCCTGGCAGTGCTCTTCCCGACCATCGGGACCGCGCAAGCGGGCATTGATCAGGTGACCGTGATCGGTGAAGGCCAGCAGCTCGGTCTCACGCTCGACACTGACGCCCATCTGGGCCAGGCGCTCGACCAGCAGTTGTTCGTGTTCGTCCTGGGGAAAGATCTGCAGGAAGGGGTAGGGCGTCAGGTCGCCACCGATGGTCTCGAACGGCAGTTGTGCGACCCGTTCGCCCTTGACCCACAGGTTCACCGCCGGCACGTGGCAACCCCGCTCGACAATGGCCTGGGTCAGGCCCAGCTGGCGATACAGCTCAAGGGTCCGGGCCTGCACCGCCAGGGCCCGGGACGTGGTGCCCGGGCCGGAGGTCTTGTCGATGATCCGCACCTTGACCCCTTGCTGGCGCAGCCAGAGCGCCAGGACGAGGCCGGTGGGGCCGGCGCCGATGATCAGTACGTCGCTGCAGTTCATGTCTTTGTCCTGGGCAAGGAATCAATGTCATGGATCCGGCGGTACTGCCGCTGGCTCAGCGCTGGGCGAACGCCAGGTTCAGGCCCAGCCCGGCAAAGCTGGCGGCGAAGCTGCGGCGCAGCCAGTCCTGGACCTTGGGCGACTCGATCACCGCGGTGCGGAACAGGTTGGCCAGCAGGCCGTAGAGCACGAACACGAAGAAGGTCATGGCCATGAACACTCCGCTCAGGAGCAGCATCTGCGGGACCGGATCGCTGCCGTCGTGGCTGATGAACTGCGGCAGGAAGGCGAGGAAGAAGATCGTCAGCTTGGGGTTGAGGATGTTCAGCAGGCAGGCCTTGAGCATCAGCGCGCCGGCGCCCTGGCTGACCGCGTGGCTGTCGACGGCGAAGGCCGAGCGATCGCGCCAGGTGGCGTAGGCTAGGTACAGCAGGTAGGCGACCCCGGCGAACTTCAGGCCCTGGAACGCCAGGGCGCTGGTGTGCAGGATCGCCGACAGGCCGAGGATCGAGGCCAGCAGGTGCGGGACGATCCCGGCGGTGCAGCCGATGGCGGTGAACAGGCTGGCGCGCTTGCCGGCTACCAGGGCCGTGGAAATGGTCAGGATGACGCCGCTGCCGGGGATCAGCACGACGATCAGGCTGGTGATCAAGAAATCCAGGTTCAACATCCGGGCAGTACTCCATGGCAAGGCGGGGGAGTCGTCGAACATACACCCAGGCGGGGGGTGTGCAGTAGATGGATTCTAGTCGGCCCTGTTCTTGTTGCCGGCGATTTGAACGGATCTGTAGCCGCTGCCGAGCCTGCAGGGCTGCGCCAAGACCCACAGGCTCGGCAGCGCAGGAATGGCCGGGCATAGGCGGCCGCTGCGCTATTGCGCAGCCTGCGGCAGCGGCTACATGAAGCCGATCACGCTGGCATCTGTCGAGCGGGGCAGGGGAACGGCGCTGCAGGTCTTCGGTCGAAGCTCGCGTTCGTTGCTTTACTTGCAGGGACCGGGTCCCGATTTCCCTTGGAGAACCATGATTTCACATCGCCTTGTCGGCAGTTTCCTTGGCCTGCTGTTGTTGGCCGGTTGTGCCAGCCAGCCCGGTTCCCACTCGCCCGAGTTACCTGCCGAACAGGTCCAGGCACGCATCCTGCGACTGTTGCCCGCCCAGGTGAGCGATCGCCAGGGCTGGGCCCGGGACATCCAGGTAGCCTTCAATGCCCAAGGGCTGGACCCCAGTCCCGGCAACTTGTGCGCAGTGCTGGCGGTGGCCGAGCAGGAGTCCGGTTTCCAGGTCGATCCAGCGGTGCCGGGCCTGGGGCGCATTGCCCGGGATGAGGTCGATCGCCGTGCGGCCAAGGCACATGTTCCGGGGCTGCTGGTCAGTGCTGCATTGCAGGTACGTTCCAGCGACGGCCAGTCCTACAGCCAGCGCCTGGCCAAGGCCCGTACCGAAAAGGAACTGAGCGCGATCTTCGATGACTTCATCGGCCAGGTGCCCATGGGCCAGACCCTGTTCGGTGGTTTCAACCCGGTGCATACCGGCGGGCCGATGCAGGTCAGCATCGCCTTTGCCGAGAAGCACGCCCAGGGCTATCCCTATTCACCACGAGATTCGATCCGCCACGAGGTCTTCAGCCGTCGGGGAGGCCTGTACTTCGGCATCGCCCACCTGCTGGGTTATCCGGTGAGCTACCCGCAGCCGCTGTATCGCTTCGCCGACTTCAACGCTGGCTGGTACGCCAGCCGCAATGCCGCGTTCCAGGCTGCGGTCAGCCAGCTCACCGGGATTCGCCTGGCGCTCGATGGCGACCTGATCCGCTACGACTCGATCCTGCCCGGCAGTACCGAGCTGGCAGTACGCACCCTGGGCAAGCAGTTGGGGCTGCGCAACCCGGTGATTCGCGACCAGCTGGAGCAGGGCGACAGCGCGCAATTCGAGCAGACCGCGTTGTACCGCAAGGTATTCGCCCTGGCCGACCAGGCCAAGGGCAAGGGTGTACCGCGGCAGATACTCCCGGGCATCGAGCTCAAGAGCCCGAAGATCACGCGCCAGCTGACCACCGCCTGGTTCGCCAAGCGGGTGGAAGAGCGCTATCAGCGCTGCATGGCGCGTCACTAAATGGCGTGTGCCTGTCGCTCGCGGTACTGGCGAGGCGAGCAGTGCATGATCCGCTTGAAGGCGTGGCTGAAGGCGCTGTCGGAGTCGTAGCCCAGCTTCTGGGCGATCGAGGAAATGCTCGCCCGCCCGCTTTTCAAGGATTGCGTGGCCAGTTGCATGCGCCAGCGCAACAGGTACTCCAGTGGGGCTATCCCGGCCTTTTGCTTGAAATGCAGGGCCAGGGTCGAGCGCGAGACCCTGGCGATCCGGGCCAGGTCCTCGACGGTCCAGGCCCGGGCCGGGTCGGCATGGATGGCCTCGATGACCGCCCCGATGCGTGGATCACAGATCGCCAGCAACCAGCTTGGTGGTGCGTCGGTTGCCTGGGCCAGGTACATGCGCAGCACCTGCACCAGCATGATGTGCCCCAGGTGCTGGACCACGATCGAATGGCCTGGGGAAGACCCGGCCAGTTCGTGGGCCATGTGTTGCAAGGCCCAGTTCAGTACCGACGCCGGCTCCGAGCCATTGCCGATGACCGCCAGCGCAGGCAACCCGGCGAACAGCAGGTTGGCCTCCTCGCCGAAGGCGAAGCGGCCACCGATCAGGAACAGCTCATCGGCGCTACCGCAATGGGCGACGCCACTGCTGGCGTGGCGATAGACCTCGTCCGCCCGGATGGCTGGTAGTTCTGGGTCGCTACAGAGCGAAAAGGCCCGTTTGCGCGACAGCAGGAAGCAGTCCCCGGCCACCAGGCGTACGGGGGGGCCGGCGCCTTCCACGGTCAACCAGCAGGAGCTTTCGATGAGCGCGTTGAACTTGATGCCGTCGGGCGCAGGGAAGTCGATGGCCCAGTCGCCGCCCGCCTTCAAGCCGGCGAACACCGAGCTGCGCATATTGAGCAGGGCCAGAACTTCGGATAACGGGTCCATGGATATTCGGACGCTCGCGATAGAAAACCGGACTTTGTTGCATTCCCGGCTGCAAGTCCAGCCGGGAAAATACCAGGCGCGGGGATCTTCCCGCGACTACCCATCCTGTTTCACGGAGCGTTCATGACGAGCAGGCAAATCCCGATCCATTCCGGTTTTGGTGCAGCCAGTACGGCGGCAGAAGTGCTGGCAGGGCGAGACCTTTCCGGCACCCTGGCCCTGGTCACCGGCGGCCACTCAGGGCTTGGCCTGGAAGCCACGCGGGCCCTGGCCCAGGCCGGCGCCCAGGTGATCGTGACGGCACGCGATGTCGCGGCCGCCCAGGCAAGCACCTATGGGATTGCTGGTGTTGAGGTCCAGCAGTTGGACCTGTCCGATCTCCTTTCGGTGAAGGACCTCGCGCAGCGCGTGCTGGGCAGTGGCCGGCATCTCGACATCCTGATTGCCAACGCAGGCGTCATGGCTTGCCCCGAGGGACGCGTGGGCCCGGGCTGGGAAAGGCAATTGGCGACCAATCACCTGGGGCACTACGTCCTGGTCAATGAGCTTTGGCCGGCACTCGAAGGTGGCGCCAGGGTCGTGGTGCTGTCGTCGGCAGGACACCAGCAATCGGCCATGCGTTGGGACGATGTGCAATTCACTCGGGGTTATGACAAATGGGCCGCCTATGGGCAATCGAAGACCGCCAACGCGTTGTTCGCCGTGCACCTGGATCGGTTGGGGCGGCATGCCGGCGTCCGGGCCTTTGCCGTTCATCCCGGAAAGATCTTCACCCCGCTGCAACGCCATCTGGTGCAGGGCGAGATGATCGCGGCTGGTTGGCTCGACGCTTCGGGCCAGCCGGCCGATCCCTCGTTCAAGACGCCGCAGCAAGGCGCTGCGACCCAGGTCTGGGCGGCCACTTCGCCGCAGCTGGAGGGCATGGGCGGGTTGTATTGCGAGGACTGCGACATCGCCTCGCTGGATGAGCGCGAGCCACCGTCCTTTGTCGGTGTCCGCTCATATGCCATCGACCCCGGGCAGGCCGAACGCCTTTGGACGTTGTCTGGCCAGTTGACCGGAGTCGACGCGTTGGTGGGCGGTCGGCCTTGAGTGTGGGGCTGCTGGCACGAACAACGAGGCGCTTGTCAGTTGCTTTTACGGTATGCCAGGATGCGCCATGAATTTTTTCCGGCTCGGCAATCGCACCCATCACCATCGACCTCATTCCAGGGGCCGTGGTCGCGTATGCGCATCGAGCCGTCAGTGATGCGCATCCCTCGCCACTGACCCTCGACTCACCACCAAGGCGCCCTGCAAGGCGCCTTTTTTATTGTCTGTAAAAAACCAGAGGAACGACCCATGACTATGCTCCGTGGCACGCGAATGATCACCGGTGAACAAGCCGCCAACCTGCGCATCCTGGAGGGCCGGTTCCGGAGCTGGCTTCATCGAAGCGGGTGCTGAAGAAGTCATAGTCCCGGCCTTGTGGGGCCAGGACACCTTTATTGAAAAAGCCGGGGGCAGTGAAGTCATCGGCCAGATGTGGGCCTTCGCCGACAAGGCCGGTCGCCCTTGCTGCCTGATTCCGGAAGCCACCGCGCTGTTCCAGGAAACCGCTGGCCAGCTGCTGGCGGGACGGACCCAGGCAATGTTTTTCTACGTTGCCCGCTGCTATCGCTACGAGAAGCCCCAGGCCGGGCGCTACCGTGAATTCACCCAGCTGGGTTTGGAGATCCTCGGGCCCGATCCACGCCAGGCACTGGTGCAGGCGCAGCAGTTGTGCACCGGCTTCCTGGATGCCTTGGCGCTGGACTATGAGCTCAACCTGGGGGTCAAGCGTGGCCTGACCTATTACCTGGATGGCGAGGGTTTCGAGGTGCGTTGCCGGCGCCTCGGGGCGCAGCAACAAGTGGTGGGGGCGGGGGCCTATCGCCAGGGTGCCGGGTTCGGCATCGGCCTGGAGCGCTTGCAACTGGCGCTCCAGGCCCAGGCCTAGGCGAGGTTACTGGCGGCGACGGACGAACTTGCGCCACAGCCAGACCCACAGCAGCACCAGGGGGAAGGCGAGGATCACGAAGGGCAGCACGTAGCTGCCTTTCTCCAGGGCCTCGGCGGTACCGTCGGCCAGGTTGTCCAGCAGGTTGCTGAAGGCGCGCTTGAGGTTGGAGCTGCGCTGGCCGCTGTCGCTGGGCTGGAAGCTCAGGGTCAGGCGGTTGGTGTCCAACCGCCGTTGCTGGCCGGCGGCGGTCTGGGCCAGGGCTTGCAGGTCATTCTCGATGCCGGCTTGCTCCTTGCTCAGGGCGATCAGGTCGCCGACGCTGATGTCCTTGCGCGCGGCCAGTTCGTCCAATCGCTGTTGCTGGGCCTTGAGCCGTTGTTGCTGGCGCTGCACGTCGGCCACGGCGTCGGCCAGGTCTTCGGCGCTGGTGATGCGCTCGCCCAGCTCGGCGCCTTCGGCGGCCTGCTGGACCATGGGCTCGACGCCGCTCGGTACTACCCGCAGTACCACTTGGGCGCGGTACTTGCCTTGTTCCAGGCGCAGGATATTGCACGCACCGAACTTCGCCTGTTCGCAGGCTTCACGGGTTTGCGCCAGGCGCGGGCCGATCTGCTCCGAGGGCAACGACAGGGTCAGCTCATGTTCGTAGGCCAACTGGGCGCCGGCCTGGCCCTGGGCGCCGCCAAGGGCCACGGCGCTTCTGCCCTGGTCGCTGGGAGAGCAGGCGCTGAGTGCCAGCGCTCCCAGCAGGGCAAAGGCCAGGCGGCGAGGGCGGTTAGGGTGGTCGTCCTGATGTTGCATGGGAGCTCCTTGGGTACTTGAAACTGCGTTGGGAACGCAGGCGCGCATCTTACCGTCCTTCCTGGGGCGGCCACGATGGCGTTGTGACTTATTTGCGGCAATTTCCCGGATTGATACTGATAGGCCGCACCGCGGATTGGCGCTACATCTGTGGCAGTACGCAGCGATGGTGCTGCGCTGGTGCTCAAGGAGCTTGTCATGAGTGAAGCGGATGTTCCCCAGGGTTTCAGTCCCTTGCCTCGCAGCAGTCCGTTGCTGGAGCTGATCGGTCCGGTCTACGGCTGTGGCAATGGCAGTGGGCTGCGTGTCGGCCTGCGTGCCGATGCCCGCCACGCCAACGGTCGCGGCATCGTGCACGGCGGCATCATCGCCACCCTGGCGGACGTCGGCATGGGGTATGCCATGGCGTTCTCCAGCGAGCCGCCATTGCCACTGATCACGGCCAGCATGAACCTCGATTACCTGGGCGCGGTGCAGGTGGGGGATTGGCTGGAGGTGCGCCTGGAGCATTCCCGGCGCGGGCGGCAGATCGCCTTCGCCACCGTGGTGCTGAGCGTTGGCGAGCGCGAAGTGGCCCGAGCCAGCGGCGTGTTCGCCGTGCCGCAGCCGTCGCCGACGCTGGCCTGATCTGACGCATCGCGCCCGTGCGCAGCCTGCGGCAGCGGCTACACGAAGCGGGCACCTTTGGTGTCTGGCGTATCCTCTTTGTAGCCGCTGCCGAGCCCGCGAGCCCCCCAGGGCCTTCAGCGGGCATTCATGAGCAGCTACGCGATGCTCAGCTGGTGATCTGTTTCCAGTCCAGGCCGAAGCGCGCCAGGTACTTGCGCAACCGATCGGCGTCGTTGGGATTGGCCTTGCCCAGGCGCGAGACCCCGAACAGGCGCCGCCCGGCATCCGACAGGCTGTCGGCGCGCCGGCATTCGGCGATCACCGCCTTGAGTTGCAGGCGGTCGAACAGGTCCAGTTCCATGTCTGTGCCCAACAGCGGCTGTAGCTCGTCCTCGCTCTGTTCCAGGCCCCAGGCATGGCGCAGGCGCTGGATCTCTTCCTGGGCCAGGGCCTCGTCGATCCGGCCGCTGTCGGCCAGGGTGGCCATGCGGGTGATGGACGCCGACAGCTCGCGGAAGTTGCCCAGCCAGGCCGCTTCGCTGGAGCTGGCGAAGGCCAGGTAGCGCCGCCGGGCCTCAAGGTTGAAGCGCACCAGTTGGCCTTGCTCCCGGGCATGGCGTTCCAGCTCGAAATCGATGTTGGGCTCGATGTCTTCGCGGCGCCCCGCCAGCCCCGGCAGGTTGAAGGTCCAGAGGTTGATCCGGGCGTACAGGTCTTCGCGGAACAGGCCCTGGGCCACCCGGCCGCGCAAGTCCCGGTGGGTACCGGCGATGATCAGGAAGTCGCTCTCCACCTCCTGGTCCGAACCCATGGGGAAGAAGCGTTTTTCCTCGATGGCCTTGAGCAGCATCGCCTGTTCGTCCAGGCCCAGTTCGCCGATCTCGTCGAGGAACAACATGCCGCCGTGGGCCGCTCGCAGCAGGCCGTCGCGGGCATTCTGGGCGCCGGTGAAGGCGCCCTTGGTATGGCCGAACAGTGCCGACATGGCGCCGTCGCCGCGCAGGGTGGCGCAGTTGATCTCGACAAAGCGCCCCAGGACCTGGTGCCGGCCACGCTTGAGTTCATAGATGCGCCGGGCCAGGAACGACTTGCCCGCCCCGGTGGGGCCAATCAGCAGCATCGGCGCCTTGGAGCGTACCGCCACTCGCTCGATCTGTTCGATGGAGCGGTTGAAGGCCAGGTTGCGGGTGGCGATCCCCGACTTGAGAAAGGCCAGGCCCTCCAGGCGCTTGTGGGCGAAGCGCGAGGCGATGCGGTCATAGCGCGACAGGTCGAGGTCGATCAGTGCATGGGTGCCGGTAGCGTGCTCGTCCGGATCGCGGCGCCGGGCTGGGGAGGTCTGGATCAGTCGCGCCGGCAGGAAGCGGGCCTCGGTCAACAGGAACCAGCAAATCTGCGCCACGTGGGTCCCGGTGGTGATGTGCACCAGGTAGTCCTCGCGCTCGGTGTCGAACGCGTAGGCGCTGGTGAAGTCGTGCAGGGCGCCATACACCTCCTCGAAGTCCCAGGGGTTCTTCAGCTCCATGGGGTGCAAGCGCACCTCGGTCTCGGGGGAGACCTGGCGGATGTCGTCGGCAATGCGCCCGGCGAGGCTGATGTCCCGGGCGTCGACGCCATGGATCAGTTCCAGGCGGTGGATCAGCACATCCTGCTGCTGGCACAAGCCCACGCTCGGGCGCCAGTGGCTCCAACGGTTGGCGCCCTTGCCGACACGATCGAGGGTGGCTCCGACGAAACCGATGGCGACCGTGGACTTGTCCGACATGTTTATATCCTTGGATAAACTGCGATAGATAAAGATATAAAATCAGAGCAACGTTTGTCGCGAAAAATCACTGAAGAAATAAAGATGAAAAATAAATACGTTTAAAATCAATAAGTTAAAAATAAATTCGATAAAAAATTCAAAGCTGGCACGGCGGCTGCAATATCTCTGGCAACGAACAAGACAACCAGCGAGACGCCAAGATGGCCAACCAGCAGCTGTTCAACACCCAACAGGCAAAAGCCCCGGCGAGCGACACCCGCAATGCCTCCCGGGCCCCGGCCTACGCCTACAACGCCAAGCGTCGCCTGGCCCAGCTGGCAGTCACCGGTTGCCTGAACTCGACCTTCTACACCTCACCCGAGGATCAGCTGGAAGCCGTGTTGCAACTGGTGAGTGAAGTCGACAGCCGCTTCGTGGCCCAGGCCGCTCGCTACGCTCGCCAGCAAGGCCATATGAAGGACATGCCGGCGCTGCTGCTGGCGGCGCTGACCGCGCAACGTTCGGTCCAGGTGCCCGAGCTGTTCGCCCAGGTGGTGGACAACGGCAAGATGCTACGCAACTACGTGCAGATCCTGCGTAGCGGCGTGACCGGCCGCAAGTCCCTGGGCTCGCAACCCAAGCGCCTGGTGCAGGACTGGCTGAACAACGCCAGCGAGCGCCAGCTGCTGCAGGCATCGATCGGCAACCAGCCGTCGCTGGCGGATGTGGTCAAGATGGTCCACCCCAAGCCCCGCGAGGCCTGGCGTGAAGCCTTCTTCGCCTGGCTGATCGGCAAGCCGGTGGATGTCCAGGCGCTGCCCGGGCTGACCCGTGAGCTGCTGGCGTTTCGCAGCGGGGCCAGCACCCAGGTGCCGGATGTACCGTTCCAGTTGCTGGGCAACGAGAGCCTGAGCGCTGAGCAATGGGCCGCCCAGGCTCGCAACATGGGCTGGCAGGGGCTGCGCATGAACCTCAACACCCTGGCTCGCCACGGTGCGTTCCAGGTGCGCGGTTGCACGGAGTATGTGGCGGCGCGCCTGGCGGATGCCGCAGAGGTGGCCAAGGCCCGGGTCTACCCGTACCAGCTGCTGGCGGCCTACCGCATGGCGGGAGAGGAGGTGCCGCAGCGGGTGCGCGAGGCGCTGCAGGATGCCCTGGAGCTGTCCCTGGCCAATGTGCCGGCGCTCAGCGGTTCGGTCGTGGTATGCCCGGACGTCTCGGGGTCGATGCACAGTCCGGTCACGGGTTATCGCCAGGGCGCCACCACGGCGGTGCGCTGCATCGATGTGGCGGCACTGGTGGCGGCGGCGGTCCTGCGCAAGCGGCCGACGGCACGGGTCATGCCGTTCGAACGGGAAGTGGTGGATATCCGCCTCAACCCCCGGGACAGCGTGATGACCAATGCCCAGAAGCTGGCGGCCATCGGTGGCGGCGGGACCAACTGCTCGGCCCCCTTGGCGCAGCTGGCCAATGCGCGGTTCAAGCTGGACACGCTGATCCTGGTCTCGGACAACGAGTCGTGGATCGACGCCCGGCGCCATGGGGCCACTGAAACCATGCGCCAGTGGGAGCGGATCAAGGCGATCAACCCCAACGCCCGGCTGGTGTGCATCGATATGCAACCCGGGGCCACCACCCAGGCCTCGGACCGTGAGGACATCCTCAACGTCGGTGGCTTCAGCGATACGGTGTTCGACGTGATCGAGCAGTTCATCGCCGGCAACTACGGTGGCCAGCACTGGGTGAAAGCCATCGAGGCCCTGGCGCCCTGAGCGCCAGGTTATTGAGTTAGAGCATGCGCCGGGCAGCCGGCGCACACTGAAGTTTCTTGATCATTGGCCCTGAATGCCGCTGTGACTACATCCAAAGACGTCTCAGCAGATTTTGTCAGGGCCGGTGACGGCGCGAATGCCGGTGGCTGTACATCCTGGTCTTGCCGGTTCGAATCCGGCTATCAGCCACTACTGTTGTCGCGCCACCTGTTTTGCGGTTTTTTGCGACGAATGCCGATGGAACTACATCCAAGGCTCGAGATGCGGGTGCGAGTCCCGCCGGTGCTCGAAAAGGGCGCCGTGGTTCAACCAGCAGAACGCGAGTGCATCGTTTCATCGATTCCTTGTCGTCGCAGGTTTCCCCCGCCTTGGCGGGATGGCAGCGAATGCCACGGGTACTACATGGTGTCGCGGGTTCGAGCCCCGCCAGCCGCAAGGCTGTAGCTCAGTGGGTAGAGCAAATGTGCCCGTTCCCTTGTCGCTGCCCGCAGGCCCGGCCTGCACCGATTGACCCGGCGAATGCCGGTGGAACTACAGGACAGCCTGGTCGCGGGTTCGATTCCCGCCCACCGCAAGGTGGTAGCTCAGGGGTAGAGCAGGCTGCATGTTTCACCTTTTTTTGTCGCCAAGACCTGCCGGATGACCGGCCACCCGATCGATCATGGGCGCAAGACTGCAATCCGCTCTTGCGCTGCCGATACAACAAGGCCCGGATTCGGGCCCCAGGAAGAAAGAGTAAAAAGATATGGAACGCAAGACCTACCAATTGCTGGAAGTCGCCAACGGTAAGCCAATCAAGATGTGGACCCAGGGCGTGCCCGTGGAAAACGAAGCCCGCCAGCAGCTGATGAACACCGCCAAGATGCCCTTCATCTTCAAGCACCTGGCCGTGATGCCCGACGTCCACCTGGGTAAGGGATCGACCATCGGTAGCGTGATCCCCACCGTGGGCGCGATCATTCCGGCGGCGGTCGGGGTGGATATCGGCTGCGGGATGATCGCCGCCCGGACCTCGCTGACCGCCTCCGACCTGCCGGATAACCTGGCCGGGTTGCGTAGCGCCATCGAGCAGGCGGTGCCCCACGGTCGTACCTCGCCACGTAGCGGACGAGACAAGGGGGCCTGGGGTGAGATCCCGCAACAGGCCGACCAGGCCTGGGCAGCCCTGCATCCACGGTTCAAGGCGATCACCGATAAGTACCCGGCGCTGGCCAACAGCAACAACCGCCAGCACCTGGGAACCCTGGGAGGCGGGAACCACTTCATCGAGGTGTGCCTGGACGAGGCCAACCGCGTCTGGTTCATGCTCCATAGCGGTTCGCGCGGCGTAGGTAATGCCATCGGCAACCTGTTCATCAACCTGGCCCAGGCGGATATGCGCCAGCACATCGCCAACCTGCCGGACCGCGACCTGGCCTACTTCGAGGAAGGTAGCCAGCACTTCGATGATTACGTCGAGGCCGTGGCCTGGGCCCAGGATTTCGCCCGGCAGAACCGCGAGTTGATGATGCAACTGGTGATCCAGGCCACCCGCAAGGTGATCAGCAAGCCCTTCGAAGTCGCGCTGGAGGCGGTGAACTGCCACCACAACTACGTACAGAAGGAGCGCCACTTCGGTGAAGAGGTGCTGGTGACCCGCAAGGGTGCGGTGTCGGCGAAGAAGGGCGAGTTGGGGATCATCCCCGGGTCGATGGGAGCCAAGAGCTTCATCGTCCGCGGGTTGGGTAACGAGGAGGCGTTCTGCTCCTGCAGCCACGGTGCCGGTCGAACCATGAGCCGGACCAAGGCCAAGAACACCTTCACCCTGGCCGACCAGATCCGCGCCACCGCCCATGTGGAGTGCCGTAAGGATGAGAACGTGATCGACGAGATTCCGATGGCCTACAAGGACATCGACCAAGTGATGGACGCCCAGAGCGAACTGGTGGAAGTACTGCATACCTTGCGTCAGGTGGTATGCGTTAAGGGGTAGAGCGATGGATGTCATGGATATGCTGGAGTGCCCGCCCGATTGGCACTACCAGCTGAGCGACTACGAAATTGGCCGGATGCGCGAAGTCTGGCAAACCCGGGACGAACACGATGCCTGGCTGGTCCTGAGCGGTTTTGGCAATGGCTTCGTCCGCCAGTCGGCAGTACGACGCCTGGCCCGCCAGCCGTCGGCCGCCGCCCTGGTGGTGCTGCTGGAGCGCCTCAACGATTGGGTGCCCCAGGTTCGCCAGGAGGCGGCTACGGCCGTGGAGCTGTACCTGGTACCTGAACATGGCGCCTTGTGGTTGCAGGTCTTGGGTCCGCTGCTGGCCTTGACCGCCAAGCAGCGGGTCAGCCACGGGGCGACCCTGGAACGGGCACGAGCGGTGCTGCAGTTGCCGCAAGTACGAGGCAAGGTCGAGCAGGCCTTTGCCGCGTGCCGGGGCCGGGCCGCACGGTTCGTCTTCGAGCTGTTGCTGGACAGTGGCGCGGATCGCCCGGCCCTGCTGGCCCAGGCCCTGGGCCATGGCGAGGTCAGCGTGCGGCAGATGGCGGTGGACGCCTGCGCCGAACTGGCTAAAGAGCAGGCCCGGCCGTTGCTGGAGCAGGTCATGCGGACCTCGGGCGCTAGCGTGCGGGTCAAGGCCCTGCGCTTGTTGCTGCCGCTGTTGGACGACCCGCGCGAGCAATTGCGCCAGGCCTTGCTCGACCCCTCGGCAGCCCTGCGTGGCCTGGGGCATTGGGCGGCGCCACGCTATGGCCTGGAGCCACGGGAAGTGCTGCTGGCCCGGGTGCTGCAACCGGCGCCGGCAAACCGGTCGCAGTGGCAAGGCCTGCTGGGCCTGGCCAGGGAACTGCAAGAGCCCCGGGCCGATGCCATGGTGCAACTGGCCCTGGACTCGCCGGCCTTGAACACTCGCCTGCTGGCCCTGCATAGCCTGGGCGAGCGCGGCATGGCCTGGCAGCTCAAGGCCCTGGGCGATGTCTCGGACAAGGTCTTCGAGATGGCGGTCAGCCTGCTGCGCGAACAACCCTGGGCGGTATTCGACGAAGCCCTGGAGCAGTACCTGGATGTTCACTGGCCAGCGCTGCCTGCATGGCGCCAGCGGATGCTGCTGAGTCTCAAACCGGGCTGGCGGCAGCTGGAGTACCTGCTTTGGTGCCTGGACCAGGCTCCACAACAGGCGAGCTACTGGCAGGTGCAATTGGCCGGTTGGTGCAGTGGGCGTTATGCACTGTTCGATCCAGTGACCCCCAAGCCGCTGCGCGAAGCGCTGACCCAGCGGGTACGCATGATGGAAAAGGCCGGAGAATTGCCGGCGGGCTCACTCAAGTGGCTGCCATGAACCAAGGAGAGCAAACATGCTGCCAGCACTGCTGAACCTGCAGGACAACGAGTCGATCCAGGCCCTGCGCCGGCAATTGAAGGAGGCGGACTGCGTGTTCGATTTCGCGGTGCTGGACGTCGCGCCGCAGGCCAGCATCGATCTTGATCTGCATCGCCAGGCCCTTGACGCCTTGTACCTGCAGATAGAAGAGCAGCACCGCGAGGCGCGGCGCCGGCTGATCCAGGAGCATCCGCGCTATGCCGATCTCGGCGAGGCGCCGCCGATGCGCTGGGAAGTGCAGCGGGCCGTGGCTCGGGAGCTGGATGCGCAAGAGATCCAGCGCCTGGGTACAGCCAGTGTGCTACCAGGTCCGCAGGCCTTGTACCAGGCCTTTATCGACCCGCCTTACCGAACGCATTTCCCCGAGGGCGGCGAGCCGCCGGAGGCGATCTTCCAGCGCTGGCTGGCGTTGCTGGGGCTTGAGCCCGAGGCGCAGCCGGTGGTGATCGACTGGGTGAGCGACTTGCAGTTGGAGTGGGAGGTCGAGGGTACTGCGGCGACCGAGGCCTGGAGCGATTATTTCGATGAGGGCCTGGAGTGGTGGGGCGTCTGGTGCCTGAGCATCTGGAACCCCGAGCGCCGGACCTTGGGGGTACTGATGGCCAGTGCCACCGATTGAACAGGAAGCAGGACATGCAAATAGACAAGGAACTTCACCCCCTGGACGACGCCATGCGCGAACGGGTCCTGGAGGAGCTGGCGCGGATCGAGCGCGAGCGCAATGTGCAGGTGCTGTATGCCTGCGAGTCCGGTAGCCGGGCCTGGGGCTTCTCCTCCACCGACAGCGACTACGACGTGCGTTTCATCTACGTGGAGAAACCCGAGTGGTTCATCCAGGTGGACGCCGCGCGGGACGTGATCGAGCGCCCGCTGGACGATGAGCTGGATGTCAGCGGCTGGGAGCTGCGCAAGACCCTGGGGTTGCTGCGCAAGTCCAACCCGACCTTGCTCGAATGGCTCGACTCGCCCCTGGTGTATCGCCGCGAGGTGGCTGCGACCGCGCGTTTGCGCGAGTTGGCCGAGGCCTTCTACAGCCCGCCGGCGGCACGTAACCACTACCTGTCGATGGCCCGGAAGAACTTTCGCGGTTACCTCCAGGGCGACAGCGTGCGGTTCAAGAAATACTTCTATGTGCTGCGACCGTTGCTGGCGGTGCGCTGGATCGACCAGGGCCGGGGCCGACCGCCCATGACCTTCGCCCAACTGCTGGAGACCGTCGATGATCGGCGCTTGCTGGACGAGGTGGATGAGCTGCTGGACTTGAAGCGTCGTGCCGATGAGTCCGCCTACGGTCCACGGCGCCCGGCGTTGCACGACTTCATCGCCGCCGAGTTGGAGCGCCCGGTGCCGAAGCTTGCGCGCACCCATGAAGACAATGCCCTGCTGGACGCCTACTTGAGAGACACCGTCCGGCACTACGCTTAAGGAACATGATGAAACAGGATGTGATCGAGCTGGACGGCGCCATTGGCGGCGGCCAGGTACTGCGCAGTGCCCTGAGCCTGTCGATGCTCACCGGCAAGGCCCTGCGGATCAGCAATATACGCGCCCGGCGCAGCCGTCCGGGCCTGATGCGCCAGCACCTGACGGCGGTCCAGGCCGCTGCCCAGGTGTGTGGGGCCAGGGTCCGGGGGGCTGAGCTGGGCTCCCAGGTGCTGGACTTCGAACCGGGGCCGATCCGTGGCGGTGACTACCGCTTCGCCATCGGCACCGCCGGCAGCTGCACCCTGGTGTTGCAGACCTTGCTGCCGGCCTTGCTCCGGGCCCCGGAACCCAGCCGGGTGACGGTTACCGGCGGCACCCATAATCCCCTGGCACCACCGGCGGACTTCCTCCAGCAATCCTGGCTGCCGCAGCTGCGACGCATGGGCGCGCAGGTCGAGTTGCAGTTGCTGCGCCATGGTTTCGTACCGGCTGGCGGTGGCGAGCTGGAACTGTTGGTCCGGCCTTCGACCCTGCAGCCTGTGCATCTGCAAGAGCGTGGCGCCTTGCTCGGGCGTAGGGCCTGGGCCCTGAGCGCCGGCTTGCCGGAACATGTGGCCGAGCGTGAGCTGCGGCGGGTGGGCAATCGCCTGGGGCTGTCCCGGGACCAGCTGCAAGACGTGCAGTTGGATGAGCAATACGGCCCGGGCAATGTGCTGTTGCTGGAGTTTGCCTACGAGCACCTGACCGAGCTGTTCTGCGGTTTCGCCCAGAACGGCCTGCGGGCCGAAAGCGTCGCCGATGCTGCCATCGACCAGGCCCGGGAATGGCTGGCCTCCGGCGCGGTGGTGGCCGAATGCCTGGCCGACCAGTTGTTGCTGCCCATGGCCCTGGCCGGTGGTGGCAGCTTCACCACGCCGCGCCTGACCAATCATCTGGCGAGCAACATCCAGGTGATCGAAGCCTTCCTGCCGGTGCGCTTCCAGACGCGCTCCCTGGGCGAGCAGGTGCTGCACGTGGAGTGTCGTTCCCAGGACCGATAGGCGTAGAGTGCCCCGGTCAACCTGGAGGTCGCGAAGATGTATCACTTGTATGGAAGCCAGGGCACGGGTTCGGCCATGGTGGAGATTGCCCTGGAGTATTGCCAGGCGCCGTACCGCTGCATCGAGGCCGCGCCCTGGCAAGCCAGCCCGGGGCGGGATGCCCTGGAGCGGCTCAATCCGTTGGTGCAGATTCCCACCTTGCAGCTGCCCGACGGCAGCATCCTCACGGAAAGCGCGGCGATCCTGATCCACCTCGGGTTGCAGTTCGCCGATTCCGGGTTGCTGCCGACCCAGGCCTCGGCGCGGGCCCAGGTCATTCGTGGCTTGGTGTACATCGCCGCCAACTGCTATTCGGCGATCGGCATTCTCGACTACCCGGGGCGTTGGGTGAGCGATGCCGATCCGGCGTTGGAGGCGCGGGTGCGCGAGGCGACCGGGCAGCGCCTGCACCACGCCTGGGAGCTGTTCGCCCGCCAGTTCACCCCACGGCCTTTCCTGGGCGGCGCCGCGCCCGGGGCCCTGGATATCCAGGCGGCGGTGGTGTCGCGCTGGGGCGGCGCGAGGGACGCGCTGCGCCACAGCCAACCGGACTTCGTGGCGTTGCTCGAGCGCATCGAGCACGAGCCCCGGGTGGCCCCGGTGCTGGCCCGGCACTGGCCCGAATCCCGCTGAGAGCCGGCTTGAGGTGTCGGGGGCAAAGCTGGCAGTCTGCGCGCCCGGATTCCCCAAGGTTCACTTCGAGGACGTTACGCAATGGATGGCAAGCACTGGCCCAAGGCCCTGAACCGACTGCTGCTGATGGTGCAAGGCGCCGTGGTGATCAGTGGCTGGTTCAGTGCCACCTTCGTCATCGGCACCAGCAGCGGCCGGCCATTGCTGGGGCTGTGCCTGGCCTTGGCGCTGGGGATCCTGGGCATCTTCGTGCATGAGGCCGGGCACTACCTGGCGGCCCGCTGGTGGGGCATGCCGGTGCTGTCGATGCGGCTCACCGTCCTCGAACTCCAGGCGCGGCGGCGTGGCTGGCGGCTTCGCCTGCGCAAGTGCCTGGGCGGTTATGTGATGGCGGCAAGCAACCTGCAACGCTCGCTGCGCGGGCAATGGCTGGCGGTGGCGTTCTGCGGTCCATTGCTGAACCTGCTGGCGGGCCTGGCCGCCCTGGGCCTCGGACTCGCCTGGCCTGGGTTGTCCGGCGCGGTGCTCCTGGGGTTTGCCGCGATCAACCTGGCGTTGGGAGTGGCCAATCTCATTCCGACCCTGGGGACCATGCCCAGCGACGGCCTGCTGCTGTGGCGCTGGTTCACTCATCGTGACGACCAGCTAGCGGAACTGGCCTACGCCCGATTGCTGGCCCTGAGCGTGGCCGGAGCCACCAGTGGGCAGTTGCCGCAAGCGGACCTCGAACACCTGGACCAGGCGGCCATGCCCCAGCCCCTGGTCGCCTTCAGCTATCGGCTGGCTGCCCGGCAAGAGCAGGGCGACTGGGCGGCGGCGCAGGCGATGGAACCTGAACTGGAGCGGCTGCTGGAGGGCCGGGCAGGGGAACTGCCTGGCCTGCAAGTGATGGTCGATCTGTTGCGCACGGAACTGGCCTTCTGCCGTGCCTGCCAGCAACGTGATGCGAGCCTGCTGCAAGGGGCTCCGCTGACCGCCGAGGTCGAGTGGTATTCGCCCTGGTTACGGCCGCGGGGCCAGGCCCTGGCGGCATTCCTCGACGGTGATCGGCAGCGGGGCGAGTCGCACCTGGAGCAGGTCCAGCGGCTGGCCGATGACAGCGTGATTTTGTCCCTGGGCAAGAGCGAAGCCTTGTTGGCCGGGCATCTGCGGGCCTTGCCCGGAGCGTAGGGGCGGGGGAGATTGGCGCGGCGCTGAAAACCGTCGGTTTTGCCGGGCAAAGCTCTTATACTCCGGCGCCTCGTTTTCATACCCAGCAAAAGGACTCACCTGTGGCCAACGAACCGGATCACGAATTCTACGATCGCGCCGACGCCATCATCGACCTGGCCAATTCCCAGGTCGCCACCTGCGGCCGTGGCAAGGTCAGCGCCTCGCTGATGTACGCCAATGCCCGTTTCTGCGCATTCATCCGCGCCACCGGCTGCCGTGACGCCGAGGAAATGGCCGCTTCCAAGCAGCAGACGCTGGACTACTTCGTCGATCAGTTCCGCCACATGCTCGACGAGCACTTGACGGACTACGCCGAGAACTTCGCGCAGTACACCCACCGCTCGCCAGAGTGAAGACCGCCGGCGCCGCCTGGCGCCGGGGCACCCAACCGCTGGTCCTGTTCCTGCCAGGAGTCCCGAGGCTTGCCGAGGGGCTCGACTAGACTTCGCTTGCGGCGCGTCTTGCCGGTCGTTGCACCTGTACCAGAGGCCAGCGTCCGGTAGTGGCAGGCGCTGCCTGCAAGCAGGACATACCCAATCAGCAAGGAGTGCCAACCATGATCGTCATTCCACAACGTGTCATCGAAAACGGTAGTGTCATCTCGCTGCGTGGCGACTCGGGCAACTACATGTCGCGCATGGGCGCGACCGGCCTGGAGTTGTCCAAGGGTTCCATCGATCAGTACTGCAAGTTCAAGGTGGTGCTGGTGCAGATCGGCACCGACAAGAAGCTCGCCCTGCAGGGCGATAACGGCAAGTTCATGTCGCGCATGGGGGCCACGGGCCTGGAGCTGTCCAAGGACAGCATCGACCCGTATTGCCAGTTCGCCTACGCCATCGATACGGCCAGCGGCCAGATATCCCTGCGTGGCGACAACGGCAAGTGGATGTCGCGGATGGGCGAGAAGGGCTTGGAGCTGTCCAAGGACGGCATCGATCGCTTCAGCCAGTTCATGCTGGTGCTCGAAGGTTGAGGCGCACGCGATAAGGGCTCAAGCCGCAGGTGGCCATGCTTCTATGGCTCGAGCCTGCGGCTCGGCTTTACCCGCTCCGCGCCAGGACCTCCATCAACTCGCCGCCGTTCTTCACCGCGATCACCGTGGCCAGCAAATCCTCCAGGCAGGTCAGGCTGCCTGAGGTGCGCATGTTCCCCTGCCGTCCCTCGACCTGAAAGCTCCAAGGCCCCCGGCGTCCGCTGCTGGGCAATTCGAACTGCACGCATGGGTGCTCGGCCGGCGCCTCCTGGCCCCGGAACTGGCCGGCTCCCAGGTCCAGATCAATGCGGTGGTGCCGGGGATCGTCGATCCCCCCTTGCACCCGACCGAGCCGCAGACCCGTGCCGCGCTCCAGGCCCTGGCCCCAGCGGGCGTATCGGCGGCGAGACGGTAACGGTGATCCGCCGGCGCGAGCGCGACAGGCGAGGCTGACGCATCGGGCACGCCCTGGCCGCAAGTGAGATTTATGTGAACGATGTCACTCTTTTCTCAAGGGAATCCTGGTCGCGGTCGATAACGTCGGGATGCCTAACTGATACGGAGTTCGTCATGGCTTTGCTTCCGGTTCGTCTGTCTCATCGTTTGACCCTCGGCAGCGTGCTGCTGTTGCTGTTCACGGCGTTGGCGGTTTTTGCCGTGATGACCCTGCGGGGACAACCCAAGGTAGTGGAGGCGAGCTCGGCGTTGATCGAACAGACCGGCAGTGCCATCGTCCGTCAACTGGCCTTGCAGTTGGCGGGAATCGAAGGCGTGACCGTGAGCATGGCGCACATGGTCGAGGGCCTGCCCAAGGAGTCGGAGCTGGTCATGGCCACCGCGCCCAAGGTGATCGACCACGAGAACGACAAGGCCATCGCCGGTGGCGGGATCTGGCCGGAACCCAATGCCTTCGCCCCGGGCGTGGAACGCCGCAGCTTCTTCTGGGGCCGCAGCGACGCGGGCTCGCTGGTGTATTCCGATGACTACAACGCCGCTGGCAGCGCCGGTTATCACCATGAAGCCTGGTACACGGGGGCGCGCAATAGCGCCGCCGGGCACTGCCTGTGGTCCGAGGCCTACCAGGACCCGGTGACCCAGGTGCCGATGACCACCTGCAGCGTGCCCTATCGCCAGGGCGGCGCCTTTGCCGGGGTGGCCACCATCGACCTGCGCCTGGACGATCTCGCGCGCTTCCTCAAGGAACAGGGTTCGGTCACCGGCGGTTATGCCTTCGCCCTGGACCAGGCCGGCAACGTCCTGTACTTCCCCGACGCCCAGGCCAGCGGTGGCGCGCAGATGCTCAGCTTCGACGCCTTGAGCAAGCAGCAGGCCTGGTTGCGCCCGGTGGCCGAGACCCTGGCCAGCGCGGCGCGCCCCGGCCAGGTGCGCAGCCTCGACCTGGACCGCGACGGACGCTTGCAGGAAGCGGCGCGGGTCAGCCTGTTCACCATGCCTGGCACCGGTTGGACCATTGGCCTGGTGACTCCAGAGAAACGGGTCACCGGCCTGGCCCGGGCCATGACCACCGAGATCCTGTTGTTCCTCCTGCCATTGCTGGCCCTGTTGCTGTTCTTCGCCTGGCTGGCGGGCAACAAGCTGATTGCCCAGCTCGAGGAAACCACTCGCCAGATCGATGCCCTGGGCAGTGGCCAGGCCACCGACAATGCCGAGCTGCACGTGGATCGGGCCGATGAGATCGGCGCCCTGCGTGGCGCGGTCAACCGCTATGCCGGGCAACTGCGGCAGATGCTGCAGAAGATCGCCAGCGAAGCCCGCCAGTTGCAGAGCGAGGCCGCGCGCCTGGGCGAGTTGAGCAGCACCCTGGCCCGGCGCGCCGAGCAGCAGCGCCAGGAAAACACCCAACTGGCCACGGCCATCACCGAGATGTCCTCCAGTGCCCAGGAAGTGGCGCAGAACACCAACAACTGCGCCGATACCGCGCGCCAGTCGCTGGTGGTGGTGCAGGATGGCCAGCAGCGGGTGGCGGCCAATAGCGAGTCGATCCAGCAACTGTCCACGGAAATGGCCGAGGCAGCCTCGGTGATCCAGCGCCTGGAGCAGGACAGCCAGCAGGTCGGCGCGGTCCTGGACGTGATCAAGGCCATCTCCGAGCAGACCAACTTGCTGGCCCTCAATGCCGCCATCGAGGCGGCCCGGGCCGGCGAACAGGGCCGTGGTTTCGCTGTAGTGGCCGACGAGGTGCGGACCCTGGCCGGGCGTACCCAGACCTCGGCCAACGAGATCAGCGGCATGATCAACGACCTGCAGCAGGCCTCGCGCCAGGCGGTGCAGGCCATCCAGTCCGGCGAGTCACGCACCCGCCAGGCGGTGGGCGAGGCGGCCGGGGCTTCGGACGCGCTGTCCAGTACGGTCAACAGCTTCGATGACATCTCCCAGCGGGCACAGCAGATTGCCGTGGCGGCGCAGGAGCAGAGCCACGTGACCCAGGAAATCAACGAGCTGGCGGTACGTATCCACAGCATCAGCGAAGACAACGCCCGGGACGCCCAGGCCCTGGACAAGGTCAGCGAGGCCATGCAGGCCTTATCAGGACGCCTGGCCGATCTCAGTCACGGTCAGATCTGAAGCCGCGCCCGCCCGACCCAGCCAGGGTCGGGCGGGCGGCTTCGGCCTTTTTCGCCGCCGGGCCCGCCGGCGCCGAATCAGCTGTACGCCAGCTATTGCAGCTTGAAGTTCAGCAACAAGCCCAACGCCACACCGAAGAACCCCAGCAGGCCGCTGCCCAGGGCGCTGCGCGGCGGGCGGCGTTTGGCCAGGTAGCGGGCCGCGGCGGCGCCGAGCACTGCGCCAGGGAAGTTGAGCAGGTAGTAGATCCAGCCCAGGGCATCCTGGGGGGTGGTGATCCACAGGCAGAACAGCAACAGGTGGATGGCCAGGGCCAGGGCGGCACCGGCGACCATGGCCGAGGCCGGGCGGGTCAGGAGCAGCAGGCCGAGGACCAGCGCCTGGGGTAGCCAGTAGGCCGCGAAGTTGTCCCAGAAGTAGTCCAGTGGCACCAGGGCCCGGGCAATGGCCAGGGCCAGCCCCAGGGTGACGGCGATGATGGCGGGCAGGTGCCGGAGCGGTAGGCGGTGCAGGAGTGACATGACGACCTCCGGATGGGCGGGCAGGGACTTTTTACGGCTCCTGGCTGTACCTGTCCAGTGTGCCGGGGGTGCTTGCTGGTGTTGGGCGGCCCAACCGTGCTGTACCTGGCACGGGTGTTCAGGTGGTGCTGCACAGCTCATGCACGCATTGGCGTAGCCAGCGGTGGGCCGGATCGGCTTCCATGCGCGGGTGCCAGAGCAGGGAAATGGTCATCGGCGCGAGCGCCACCGGCAGATTGAAGGCATGCAGGCCAGCCCGCAGGTTGCTGGTGTGGCGCTCGGGCACCATGGCGATCAGGTCCGAGCCCCGGGCCAGGGCCAGGGCGGCGGAGAACCCGCTGACCAGGGCCATCACCTGGCGTGCCAGGCCCAGCTCCTGGAGGGCATCGTCCATGGGGCCGTGGTCGTGCCCCTGGTGGGAGACGAGGATGTGCTGGCCGGCCAGGTACTCGTCGAGGTCGACCGGGCCCCGGCTCAAGGGGTGGCCGGCACGTACCACGCCGACGAAGCGATCGCGAAACAACGCCCGGGTGCGCAGTTCGGGGCTGGTATCGGCATCCACTACTGCGGTTTCCAGATCGATGCTGGCCTCGCGCAGGGGCTGGCTGTCGCGGTCCAGCTTGGGCACGAAATGAATCCGCACGCCCGGTGCTTCCCGCTGCAGGCGGGCGAGCAGTGCCGGGCCAAAATTCTCGACGAAACCGTCGCGACTGCGCAGGGTAAAGGTGCGACGCAACTGCCGCAGGTCGACCTCGGTGGCCGGGCGCAAGGCGGCCAGGGCTTCTTCCACCAGAGGGCCGATCCGCTGGCGCAGTTCCAGGGCCCGGGGCGTGGGCACCAAGCCGCGCCCGGCGCGCACCAGCAGCGGGTCGCCGGTGGCCTGGCGCAGGCGGGTCAGGGCCCGGCTCATGGCCGACGGGCTCAGTTGCAGGCGTGCGGCGGCACGCGCCACGCTGCCTTCGGCCAGCAGCACGTCCAGGGTCAGCAATAGATTCAGATCGGGAGTCGACATGGGCGAAATCTAGCATGGCCGAACGCGGCTGGCATGGCGTTGCCTGCAGCTATTCACTGCACCTGCCGCGCCTTCCGCCGCCCTTGCAGCCAGCCCAGGCTAGGGGACCGATCACCACGCAGGAGTCGCTGCATGTCCACCCTCGAAGTCGCCTCGAGCCTGGAGCCTCTTGCGTCCCGGGCGCGCTGGGCCCTGGCCAGCCTGGCGTTGGCGATGCTGATGCCCTCCCTGGATACCAGTATCGCCAATGCCGGCTTGCCGCAGCTGGCCCAGGCGTTCGATGCCTCCTTCCAGCAGGTGCAATGGGTAGTGCTGGCCTACTTGTTGACGATCACCGTCCTGATCGCCAGTGCCGGACGCCTGGGTGACCTGCTGGGACGGCGGCGGGTACTGTTGGGCGGGATCATGCTGTTCTGCCTGGGATCGCTGGGCTGTGGCCTGGCCCCTGGCCTGCATGGCTTGCTGGCGGCCCGGGCGGTGCAGGGGGCGGGGGCGGCGGCGATGCTGGCGCAAACCCTGGCGCTGGTGGGCGATGTCTTGCCCAAGGGGCGCACCGGTAGCGCCATGGGGCTGCTGGGCACACTATCGGCCCTGGGGACCACCCTGGGGCCTGCGCTGGGCGGGTGGTTGCTGGCCAGCGTCGGTTGGCGCTGGATGTTCCTGGTCAATCTGCCCCTGGGCCTGGTTGCCCTGGTGCTGGCCTGGCGCTGCCTGCCGGAGGATCGCCGTTCGACCGCGAGCGATGGTTTCGACGTGCCCGGAACGTTGCTCCTGGCCTTGGGGCTGGGGGCCTATGCCTTGGCCCTGACCCTGGGCCGCAACCTGCTGGCGCCTTTGAACCTGGGGTTGCTGCTGGTGGCCGTGGTCGCGATGGGTGCCTTGCTGTGGGTCGAGCGCCGGGCCCGGGCCCCGCTGTTCCAGCCGGCCCTGCTACAGCGCCGACCACTGCGCGCCAGCCTGCTGACCAGCCTGTTGGTGTCCACGGTGATCATGAGCACCCTGGTGGTAGGGCCGTTCTATCTTTCCCGCGGGTTGGCGCTGCCAACTGTCTGGGTGGGCCTGGGATTGTCCCTGGGGCCCCTGGTGGCGGCCATGGTCGGGGTGCCGGCCGGACGCCTGGTGGATCGCCATGGCCCGCAGTTGCCCTGCCAGGTTGGCTTGTTCGGCATGTTGCTGGGCCTGGGTTTGCTGGTACTGCTGCCGGTGCGCCTGGGACTGACCGGGTACCTGCTGCCGATCACCTTGGTCACCGCCGGTTATGCGCTGTTCCAGGCGGCCAATAATAGTTTGCTGCTGCTCGACGTACCGGCTGCGCAGCGCGGGCTGGCGGCCGGACTCCTGAGTCTGTCGCGCAATCTCGGGTTGATCAGCGGCGCGGCCGCCATGGGTGCGGTGTTCGCCCGGGCTTCCCGGGGCGGTGCGCTGGAGCAGGCCGCAGCCGCTGTGCAGGGCATGCGGGTGACCTTCGGCGTGGCGGCGGTGCTGGTCCTGCTGGCCTTGTTGGCGGCCTTGGTGGCGCGCCGACCGGAGGCGTCGTTCGAGGCTTGCCGGGCACCGCGCCCGGACTAAGCTTGGCTGGCACACCCTGCCAAGGAGCCGGTCATCGTGAGCAGCCTGCGTACCCCTTCGTTAGGCCCGATCGTCGGGCACACCACCGATACGTCCTGTCGCCTGTGGATCGCCGGCTCCGATGCCCTGGACGAGAAGGGCGTGGCCGAGGACATCCGCACCATCGGCGTCATTGGTGTGGTGGGCAGCAATGGCAAGGTCGCCGCCCAGGACATCTTCTATTTCCGCCTGCGCCGCGAGTTCCACCGCACCGGCACCTTCAACCTCGGTGTCGACCTGAGCCTGTGGCGCAACGAAACCGAGCGCAAGCAGCTCAAGCCGTTCCTGCTGAGCCCGGCGACGCGCTACCGGGTACGCATGGCCTCGCTCAACGTCGATGATGCGGGCAGCAACGATGATGCGGTGTCCAGTGAGTCGGTGGTGCAGCGCCTGCCGGCACCCGGGGCCTGGGCCAATGACCTGAACCGCAGTGGGGTGGACAAGAAGTACGTCGAGGCCGAGTTCACCACCCAGGCCAGCGCACCCGCGAAGCCGGCGCCACTGAGTTTCCTGCTGGGTTCGTGTCGTTATCCGGGGTTGCTGTGGAAGCGCAAGAACGCCGATGCGATCTTCGCCCCGATGCTGGCCGATCATGACGATGCGCAATTGGTGCTGATGGTTGGCGACCAGATTTATGCCGACCTGCTCAACCGCCTGGTACCGATAGGCCTGGCCGATACGTTCGAGGAGTTCGAGGAGCGCTACCACACAGCCTTCGGTTCGCCGAACATCCGCCAGTTGCTGGCGCGCCTGCCGACCTACATGATCCTCGACGATCACGAAATCGAGGATAACTGGACCCAGGACCGCATTCGCAAGGATCGCGGCAAGCGCCTGCTGTTCAACCTGGCCATGGGCGCCTACATGAGCTACCAGTGGAGCCATGGCCCGCGCTTTGCCGACAGCTACGTGCACGGGCGCGGCATGTCGGGCGACGACCTGTACTTGCAGCAGTTGCAGACCAACCAGCTGTTCTATGACTTTTCCTGTGTCGACTATCCGTTCTTTGTCCTCGATACCCGCACCCAGCGCTTCCTCGACGACGTCCCGGATGCCCTGGAGGACAACCACCTGCTGGGCCGGCCATCACTGCATCGCAGCGAGCCCGGCCAGCTCGATCGCCTGTGTGCGTGGCTGCGGCACATGCAGGCGGATCGAGGCAACCAGCCGAAGTTCATCGTCACCTCCAGCGTCTTCGTGCCCAACGGCGTGGATACCCTGGGCAGCGACAGCGATGCGCTGCGCCACAAGAACGACAGCGATGCCTGGGCAGCATTTCCCAGCACTCGCCGTGCGGTGCTGGACACCCTGCTCAAGTACCAGGTGCAGAACGTGGTGTTCCTGTCCGGAGATATCCACTGTTCGAACATTTCCCGGTTGCAGTTCAGTGGGGCGGGCAAGGACTTGGTGGCCTACGCGGTGACCTCGTCGGCGTTCTACTGGCCCTTTCCCTTCGCCGATGGTGATCCGGCCGGCTACGTGCACGACTCCCAGGCGCCAGCCACGCCCGACGGCTTTGCCCTGGCGGGCGGCGAGACCATGCATTACCGCACCTGGGCCTTCACCCAGGCCGATAACTTTGCACGGATCGACCTGCAGCCGGGCAGCGCCGAAATGCAGGTGCAGTTCTACGGTGCCGATGGTGCGCCCCTGGTGACCCGCAAGCAGGACGACGCCATGAACGACCGGCCGGAACGACTGCAACTGGCGCCTTGGTAGGTTAATGCCGATCAGTTGATGGAACTGTAGGCGCTTGGCTCGCCCGCGATGGACTTCAGAGCGCCGGGTTTATCCGGTAGACACCCGCTACCGCTAACGAGCATCGACCGGCGGCTCCTACAGGGGATCCAATCCCAGTGACAGGTCCAGTTACAGCCCCAGTTCCAGTGCCAGCAGGTCGGCCAGCGGCTGGCGCCGGCGGATCAGGCGCGGTTGGCCGTTTTCGAACAACACCTCAGGCAGCAGGGTCCGGCTGTTGTAGTTCGAAGACATGCTGGCGCCGTAGGCCCCGGTGTCGTGCAGTACCAGCAGGTCGCCGACCTGGGCCTGGGGCAGCAGGCGCGGGGTCAGGCACTCGTCGTCCTGGGTGAAGATGTCGCCGGACTCGCACAGCGGGCCGCCGACCACGGTCGGTCGTTGCGGGCGTTGGACCGCTTGGCCATTGGCGTCCAGCAGGCTCATGCCGTGGTAGGCGCCGTACATGGCAGGGCGCATCAGGTCGTTGAAGCCAGTGTCCACCAGCACGAAGTGATGCTGGCCGGCATCCTTGACCACCCGTACCTCGCTGACCAGGCAACCGGCCTCGGCCACCAGGAAGCGCCCGGGTTCGATTTCCATGTGCACGCCGTGGCCCAGGTAGGCCTCGATTTCCTCGCGGGCGACTTTCCAGGCGTTGGCGTAGCGTTGCACGTCCACCGGGGTGTCGCCGTCGCGGTAAGGGGTGGACAGGCCGCCGCCGATGGAGAAGGCCTCGATGTCGTGGTCCAGGGACTTGACCGCCGCGACCATGGCCGCGCCCACCTGTTCCAGGTGGTCGTAGTCGACCCCGGAACCAATGTGCATGTGCAGGCCCACCAGGTGCAGGTTGTGCTGGCGGATCACCGCCAGGGCCTCGCCCACCTGGTCGTGCCAGATACCGTGCTTGCTGTTTTCCCCGCCGGTGTTGGTCTTGCGGCTGTGGCCATGGCCGAACCCGGGATTGATCCGCAACCAGACACGATGCCCGGGGGACTGTTCGCCCAACTGGCGGAGCATGTCGATGGAGCCGGCGTTGACCTCTACTTGCAGTTCTACCACACGCTTGAGAGTGGCCTCGTCGAACAGGTCGCAGGTGAAGACGATCCCGCCGTTGGCCGGGCTGAAACCGGCCAGCAGGGCCCGCTCGATCTCACCCAGGGAGACCGCATCGACCCGCACCCCGGCTTCGCGGATCAGGCGCAGCAGGTGCAGGTTGGACGAAGCCTTCTGGGCATAGCGCACCACGTCGAAGGCTTGCAGCTGGGCGATACGCGCCTGGAGGGTGGCGGCGTCGTAGCACCACAGCGGGGTGCCGTATTGGCGGGCGACAGCGGCGAGTTGGGCGGGGGAGAAGGGAATGGCCATGGCGAATGCAATCTGTGGTCGATGAAAGTGTGAGCAGCATGCCGCTTGCTGGTCATTCAAGAAAATATCTATTCTTTGTCACCTGATTCAGTTCTGATATGGATCGATTGATTCAACGAGCCCTACCGTCATGGATATCTCCCTACGGCACATCGAAGTGTTCCGCGCCATCATGCAGGCCGGTAGCGTGACGGGCGCCGCGCGCCTGCTGTTTACCTCGCAGCCCACGGTGAGCCGCGAGCTGGCGCGCCTGGAAAGTCTTTCCGGCCTGCGCCTGTTCGATCGCGAAGGCGGGCGCCTGCTGCCCACAGCCCAGGCCCTGCTGTTGCTGGAGGAAGTGGAGCGGGCCTATGTCGGCCTGGAGCGGATCAACAGCGTGGCGCGCTCGATCCGCCGCTTCGAGCACGGCCAGCTGAGCCTTTGCTGCCTGCCGCTGTTTTCCCAGACCCTGCTGCCCCCAGTGTGCAAGGACTTCCAGGCCCGGCATCCGGGCATCGGCCTGAGCATCAGCGCCCAGGAATCGCCGCTGCTGGAGGAGTCCCTCAGCGCCCAGCGCCATGACCTGGGCCTGACCGAAAGCGACCATCTGCCCCGGGGTACCCACGGCGAGTTGCTGTTCTGTGCCGACATGGTCTGCATCCTGCCCGAGGCCCATCCGTTGCTGGCCAAGGCGCGGCTGTCGGTGGCGGACTTCGGCGGGCAGAACTTCATCAACCTCTCGGGCCTGGATATCTACCGCCAGAGCCTGGACGAGCATTTTCGCCAGGCCGGGGTCGATCGCCGGGTGGTGGTCGAGACCACCAATGCCGCCTCGGTGTGCGCCATGGTGCGCCAGCAGCTGGGGGTGGCGATCATCAACCCGTTGAGCGCCATGGAGGAGGCAGGGCGGGGGCTGGCGATCCGGCCGTTGCAGCTGTCGGTGCCTTACAAGGTGATGCTGGTGCGTCCGGATTACCGGCCCTCGTCGAGTTTCGTCGAAGGGTTTTGCCAGTCGTTGCGTCAGCAAGCGACGCGCCTGGCCGGGCAACTCAAGGGCCTGGTGGAAGGGCACTAGGGGGAGAGGGGATCCCGGTGCGTGAGCACCGGGAGGGCAGGCAGGCCGGTGGATGTCGTGGTGTTTAGGACTGAGATAAATATAGGGAGAGGTGTGAGATAAACCCGAGACACTCCGGGATCTCATGGTCCATGGTGGTACGGGAACTGTAAATGTGTTGCAGCCGGTGCAATTAGGTTTGGCCCCGGCCATTGCCAGGTGGTCGGGGCTCTAGGTGGAAAGTTAGCTCTCTCTGCCGTTGGTAACTACTCGTCGTCCTCTTCAAAGGACGCGAAGAGATCACCTTGGTCGCGAGCAATTACTGCCAGACGCATTCTCTTAACGACCTTATAGACAAACGCCAGGGAGAGATTGTATTTCCTGGCAAGCTCGCGCTGGTTACGCCCTGTGCATTCATCAAAGAGTTGCTGATGTAGTTTCGAGGCCTGCAGGTGGATGCCTTTGGGCATGTAAAGAACCTGCCCACCCCAGACATTTGCCATGAGCATCGCCACTTCACTGCCATGTGCTTCCGCGAGTTCAGGGCTGACATCAAGTGTCTCCCTGGCAGACTGGGCTACATGGTCGGCTAGGGTCTGGAGGAGTTCACCCGGTGCGCTACAAGGTGCTTTCATACGACCTCCTTATTGGTTACACGACGCTGCCATTGCTTCAGGTTCTCGATCACCCGGCTCGCCTGGGTGGCGCTGAGCCACTGCAGCGCAGACACCTTGGTCATGCTTTTCACGAAGTTGGCCAGCGCCTCCTCGGACGGATCGCGAACCGCACCCAGGTCGTGCAGCTCCAGCCATAGCGACCGGATCTTCCTGGACTGCTCATCATTGGCCCGTGGCCGCGTTCCTGCCTTGTTTGGACGGGGCTTGAAACCCCGCTGCTTGAGCTGCTCCAAAACCCTCTGCAGGTTTGGAACACTCAAGTCAGCGGTCGATGTCGCGCCGTCCAATCCGGTCATTCCAGACAGCATCAACCGATAGGTTTCGTCATCCATACGCATCTCGCGCCGCGCGACATGGATCAGCTTGATGTAACGCAGCCTGGTTGGATTGTTGGGCGCGACGTTCATGCCCATGTCATTCCCCCCGGAACTCAAGATTGAGATCAACCTCGATATCTGCGCTTACCAACCGAATACCACACCACCCGAAAGCTGACCCCTTTACAGTTCCACCCCAGCCTTCATCGTTCTGTAGGTTGTCACGCGTCCAATGACCTGCAGCCCTTTCGTCAGAGCAGACACCGCCACCCATCTCCAAAAAGGCGTAGACCAGATGCTTAGCTGCCATCTTTATGACGACCATGACAACATCGCCATCCTCATCGCTGAGGCGCTCTTCAGCACTGGTCCAGAATTCGTTGATCTCGGTGGCTCGCTCTATAGTCAGAATGTCGTGGTCGACCTCCAGAGTGATGCTCCAGTCCTTCCAGCTATCCATCAGTGTGTGTTTCTTGAGGTTGGTCATCTCACACCCCTGCCAAAGTCAGGTTGATAGGCAAGTACTGATCGGTATTGCCCTGGCGCTTATAGGCACGGATGTAGACGGCAGTGCCGTTGACCTGGATGGAGTCTTTCAGTGCCTGCATGGCCTTTTTCCAGTCGGGATCATCGATCTCAACGCGCAATAAACTGAGCACATCCTTGACCATCAGTTGCCCCTGGCGGTTGGCCCTGAATGCGCGGTCAACCAGCACCCGCAGGTGGCTGTTGGCGCCCTCGGACCAGGCACTGATGCATTGGTTGATCAGCTCTTTAGCGGCGAGGATTTCCTCGGTAAAGACAACCCGGTCGGCATAGGCCCGCTCGATCTTGAACTCGCCGTCGTAGGTGGTGATGGATACGTTGCCTTTCTGACCGCCAAGCGTTACGCCGTAGCGCTCTGAGGAAACGGCTACTAGATCGGCAACATCGGCCAATGCTTTTTTCTTGAAGCGAGCCAACGCTGCGCTGAGTTGCTCAGCCTCAGCGCCGAGATCACGGGCGACACAATCACGTAGCTTGTCGTGTTCGCGTACCTGGTCAACCGGGACCAGGTGGCCAATGGCATTGCGAACGAAGCCCGCAGGAATGGTGATATCAGTCATGGCGTTGTTCCTTTTGGAGGCTCGCTGCAGCGCGGTCGAGCCGATCGATTTCAGCGAGGATCAAGGCACCAGCCTTGACCAGGTTTCGGCGTTGGTCGCGAGGTCTCCAGGACGCGGCCATCCAAGGCCAGGCCTCTGGAACAATGCGCATGACGCCCTCGATTTCAGTGGCCTGGACAAATGCCTCGGTGGCGTAACAAGCAGCTGCGATAGCGAGATCACCATCGATGTACTCGTCATCCTGCTCGGGATAGAAGCATTCCACCTGGATCTGGCGGATACGCTCAGCCAGTACGCTCTGCAGGGACGCAGGCGCCTTTTGCGCGTACTCCGTTTCGCTGAAAGCCGCGTGGTCCTGCGCAATCAGGCGGTAGATGTCGCGAATGACGCTGTCATCTTCAATGGCGCCGTCAAACGCTTGGTCTACGATCCAGGCGAGCAACTGTCCATTGATCTCAGCAGGCATGCCGCCGACAGATAGGCCATAGCGGTCAATGTGTATGAGCAGCAAGGAGACGTGTTCCATCGCCTCGCCCCAAAACATGGTTGGGCTTTCATGGCTGACGGCGTCACGGAGGGCAGCGATGGCAGTGACTATAGATTGGTTCATCAATGCACCTGCCTTGCGGCTCGTTGCGCCGCTTGTTGCTGTTGGTAGTGGGCAGCGAGGCGCTGAATTTCGCTACGGAGAGCGCTGTAGTTACCGGCGAGTTGCAGCCTGGCCAGGCTGATCAAGATGCGGTCGAGCGCGCCGGCCTGCTGTTTCAACTCAATGATCAGCAAGTCCTTGGCAAACAACTCGCCATTGGCCCGTTTCAGCTCGGCTCGTACTTCCTGCTCGTCCAGCAGGTCCGGGTTGCACTGCGTCGAGCAGGCGTGAACAGTGACTTCGCTCATTGCGTTTGCTCCTTCACCGGCTCGAACCACACGACATCGATTCCCCGAATCGTCACGGTGCTATAGATGAACGTCCCCCGAGTGCTGTAGCGGACGCCGCGCAGTTCGTGCCCGAAGCGACGGCTCAGCAGATCGACGCAGTCAGGGCTGATAAAGATCTTGTTGTCCGCCAGTACCAGGTGCTGAGGCTGAATGCCCGCCTCGCGCAGGCTGCGGCCCAGGTCGTTGAAAGCCGCCAGCCTTTCACAAAAAGCGCTATCCAGGGTGCTGGGAGCATCCGGTACTGGTTGTACGAATGGGTTCATCTCACACCCCCTTCACGACATCAGCGGTGACCACGGGTACGCCCAGTTGGGCAGCCAGGTTCATCGCAGCAATAACCAAGTTGCCAATGGCCAGCGGATACAGCAGCGAAACCGTCTCATCGCGGCCACCGCGTCGGCTGGGCTGGGACAGACGTTCAGCAATCGCCTGGATGCCGCTGGCGTCAATGATTTCCGCAAGCGTCTTGCCTGCACGGTCGAAGCGGAACTTCAGGAACTCTTCCAGACGTGCCCCTTCAACGGGCTCCAAGGTCACACGCTCGCAGCGCTGTACGACCTCGCGCACATCGGCGTTACGCTCACTGAGTTTCACGTCCAGCTCGGGCTGGCCGATCATGATGATGCTGACCAACTTGGTGAAACCGACTTCCAGCTCAAGAATGCGCTTGAGGTGCTTGAGCGTCGGGATCGGCAGGCTGTGGGCTTCCTCGATCACCAGACAGTGGCGGTAACCGGCTGCATGGGACTCCTTCAGAGCCTTGTGCAACTGAGCGAAGCGCGCCTCAGGGCTGCTTTTTGGCTTGGCCAGGGGCGACACCGCCGCCATCATCGACTCGGCGATATGAGTGCTTTTCAGGGACTTGCCCTTGGTGTCATTGTCTTCGGACGCCAAAACATAGGGCTCAATGATGATCACCGGGTCACCGCTGTCGGCTATGCGGTTTACCAGGTCACGGCGAAGAGTGCTTTTACCGGCCCCCGACTCACCCACGACAGCGAGGAAACCACCGTGCCGTGCCGTCTGATACATGATCTCGCGGACATAGCGAATATCAGGGCTAACCCACATGTCCTGGGCGCATTGCAGCTCATCAAATGGGTCACGGAAAAGGCCGAAGGCTTTTCGGGTACTTGGCTGTAAGGTCTGTTTTGGCAGTAACATAGGTTCGTCCTCCCCGGACGGCTCTTTCACTAGGGCCGGATCTGCCGTGTTGGCGCACGGCAGATCCACTTCTTCAAAGGCGTTGGCGATATCGGCATCGTTGGCGCCGCATTCGGTCAGGAATACGCGGATACGCCCCTGCAGGTCTTCGCAGTCCAAGCTGCGCGGCCACTGACCGTGGTTCAGCAACTGGGCGACTGTCGCGTCACTGAGCTTCAGCGACTCGGCCAAGGCCGTTTGAGGTTTACCGATTCCTTGTAAAACGTGCTTGAGCTTCAACATCACTCACCTCCAACCGCAGCCAGCACCAGGCTGAGCGGCTTGCGCATGACCTCAACAGGTCGTTTCAGCTCCGCCTCAATGGCGTCGAGCTGCTCATGGGGAACTCCTTCTGGATACCGCTGCTGCAGCAGACTGAAACTGTCAGCCGACCAAAGATTGCCCAGGCGTGGGCGCAGCAGCTTTGCGGCTTCAACATGGCTGAGCGGCGCCAGCTCGACAGCCGGGGCATTGACGTTGAGCGACGTACCGCGACGCGGCATGTAAGACGGCAACACCGTGTCGTTGATGTGTTTGTGAGGGTCGATCAGGCCGCCGAACGGAACGGCCTTGGCCTTGCGCGAAGCCTCTGCGTCGGCCTGGTTGGTTGTACCGGTGGCGATCTGCTCCAGGACTTTGCGCGACTCCTGCGCAGGGGTGTCAGCATGGCGCTTGTACTGTTCGCCAATGAGGGCCGAGGTCTCAGCAAACCCGAACTGATCGATTCCGATCCGGTCGATCACGTGGTAGTGCTCACGGCCATCCTCACCCACCAACACAGCGATGGCAGTATCCGTGTCACGCCAGCAATTGCGGGTGATCAGGAGCTTTTCACCCACCATCACATCAGGTACTGAGCTGACATCGAACTGAGCGCCGCGAAACGAAACCCGCAACAAGTTGCTGACCTTCCGGTACTCGGGCGTGCTAACAGCCAGCTCACGGCAGACCTCAATGCTCGGTGCCAGGCGCAGTTGCTCCTGCTTGATCAATTGCCAAACGCCGTACCGGGTGCGCCGGGTCCGGGTGTGAATCGCAGTCGCGTTGTAGTACCGCATCCACTTTCCGGCCCAGGTATTGATCTGTTCCAGGCTGTTCGCTGCCTGAAACTTCAACGCACTCTCAAACTCCCGTTCAACGATGTTGTGCGCTTGTTCGACCTGACCCTTTGCCCGCGCATTGCCGACCTGGTTGATGATCAGCTCAATGGACATGGCGCGGCACAGGTTACGGAAAATGCCGCTGGTCATGGCCGCACCTGGGTCGGTCATCAGCATCCAAGGCACGCCGTGGAATGGGTCCGCCTCGTGACGCTTTTGCATCGCGTTGATCAACACGTTGCACAGGTTTTCTGCGGACTCCGCCCCCAGGACATACTCCAGATACAAGGTGCCACTGGTGTGGTCCGTGATGACGTAGCGCCAAAGGCGTTGACGCTCGATTTTCTTCAAGTTGCCGGGCTTGCCGTCATAGAACTCGGCCTTGCTCATGACCTGGGCGCCGCTGTCGGCGAGGTAGAACTGCGTCGAGATCGATGCGTCAACCTGCCAAACGTGGTTGGGGTGATTGCTGGCCAGCGACACTGCGGGAGCATCCTGCAGCAGTTGGTCCGGGTGCAGCTTGTAACCCTGTAGGGCGCGGCTGATGGCGCCACTGGTCAGCGGTCGAAACAGCCCTGTCGCCTCATCGACTCGCCCGGCCAGGATCAAGCCGTTGCTCCGCAGGCGTTCAACAGCGCGCTCAATCGTGGACAACTGCTTGTTGTTGGCTCGGATCGACTCCAGCAACATCGCTGATATCAGCCGAGCTTCATCCAAAGGCAAGGCGCTGTTGCCTGCGTCACTACGGCGTTTACGCGGCTTCGTTACTCGGACCTCCTTCAGCTTGCGCTGAAGTGTTTGAATGGAAACGCCCAGCTCAGCTGCGCCTGCCTTGTAAATTGCAGTGCGCTGACCGTGCGGAGCGCTCTCCGCACGCAAGGCGATCTGTGCCAGTTGCTGGGTCAGTACCGGATTCATGGATTAAGCCTCGGCCTGGCCCATCCAGGCCGGGGCGCCCCCTTGCTGGTCGTGCAGGTGAAACTCGCTGCGCAGGGTAGCCAGGGTGGTTTCGAGTTGAAGGATCAGGTCCGCCTGGTAAGCTCGGTGATCTACGCCATGTTCCTCACCGTGTTCAGCCATCTTGGAAAAGCCTTCACGCAATTCGCCCAGGATCTTTGCCTCGACTTCAAACTGCAGTGCGACAATCTCTGTGCGCAGCTCTTTGAGGACATCGTCAGGGGTGGCGGTCTGGATGCGTTTACGGTGCTTCTCCAGCTCCTGCTTGGTGCTGTCCAGTTCTTTGGTTTTCTTCGCCATGACTTCGCTCTGCGCTTCGTAGTCGGCGTTGGTTTCGTCCAGGCGTTTGCCCAGCTCTTCCTTTTCCTTGGCGTGCTTGGCAATGATTTCTTCGGCGAGATCAAGGAAGGCGTCCTTGTCACCGGTCTTGGCCACTTCAATCAGGGCCGATTTTTGGTCTTCTGGAAGGCGGCGGTACTGGCGCATTTCGCGGTAGCCGATGCCCATGCGGGACATGGAATCGAGGGCTTCCTCACCTAGCGCTCGGAGATTCGAAATATCCTCATCAGTCTGCGCTACAGATCTGCCAAGTAGTCCGCAAAACTCGTCCCACGATCCAGACAAGAATCCCTGACCGTCAGGAGTTTTTTTACCCTTCAATACTTTGTAGAGCTTGTTTTCCTTGACGTAAGCAAGTTTGGAAGTCCTGACGGTCAGGGAAAATTTGGCAAACGAGTCAGCCATTTGAGCCTGACCAAGCAACTGATTCAGGAGGTCTCGCTCTTCACTGTGCGAGGCAAGTATCGCCGCCATTGTGTTTTGGTTCGCGGTGAGCATCTCGCCATTCAGGACTGGCAGATCGACTGTTTCTACAGGTTGGGCTTTAGTACGTGCCATGGTGTTCTCCTTAGTTCATCGATCCAGCAGCTATGCGTTGATTGATTTCCTGCATGCGGTTAGTCAGGCGGGCCATATGCTCGGCGTGGGCCTGGGCGATCTGCAGCACACCCACTGAGTGAGCAAAACGACCGTTGTCCAGCTTCACCGCAAGCCCCTCCTCGATCAGGGTCTGCATCGCTCGCGTGATGTTGCTCGGGCTGTCCTGGGTGAGTTGGGCCAGATCGTTGTTGCTAAGGCCGGTCACGGTGTGGCCCTTCAAAGCCTTGAGGACTCGCAACACGCGCGCGGCGGCTGAGACGGTGCGGCTCATGGCTGCCCCTCCAGTTCAAGTTGTGGGTGTTGGGTTTGGCTGACATTGCCTCGGTGCCAAGCAAGCCCTTCCATTGCGGCTTGTATGGCCGCCAGGGTTTCGTCGGCTTCACAGTTCTTGGAATAGAAGGCGAGCAACCTGCCGGCTGCTGTGGTGAGAAGCTCCTGCAGAGCCTGCGTGTCCTGGGCCGTGCAGTTCCGGCCCGTAGGTACGTCAATGGTTAACCGACCAGCGCTGGCTGCAATCCAGCGAGTGACGTAGTCACAGCCACAGGCCCGTTCATAAGGACGAATTAAGTTGGCGGGCATACGGCCTGTCTGCAGCCACTTGTAAACCGACCAGTGATCAGCCACCCCCATCTCATCGGCGATACGCTCGACACCTTTGTTATGGGCGTCCTTGGCGAAGTCCTTGCACAGTTCCAGTGCATGACGCAGTGAGGTGGGTTGGATGTTCTTCCAGCGACGGCGGCTCATTGGAAGGACCTTTCCGATAGATGCTCCAAAACTTCTGAACTTTTGCAGCTATGCAAAGTGATTGCGTTGGATGCAATGTTTTGGGGTACATTCCCCAACACGGATTTGAGAAATGAACGACCGTATTGAGAAACTTGAGGCGCAGGTGAATGCATTGGCGCAGAGCTGGTTACGTCTCGCCGCAGCGCTTGAAGTTCAAGGGCTTGTTTCGCCCGGAGGGCTCCACGAGGCGTTGCTTTCGGTCCGCTGGCCTGGGCAGCCCATAGAGGCTGAAGCGACCAGGACATTGGCTTGGCTGTGCGATCACTTGAGCGAAGCACAGAAAGTACGACGATCTGTGGCGCCTCAAGCCTCAAAGGGCAAGTACGGAACTGCGATGCGGTAGCCATTACGCCGCCAATGCGGCAGTCGGCTTGAGGCCGAGCTTCACCGCAATATCATGGGCCTTGCCGTAATTGGCTTTGGCCTGGCCGTTGAGTACGCGATACACCTCGTTGCGGGTGTAGCCGTTTTCTTTGGCCCATTGAGTGAACGTTTTTCCAGCGCGTCGGAAGTTTTCCTTCACCTGGTGAGCGGTTAGGGCTTTGGCATGGGTGGCCATGGTGGTGGCTCCTGTGATGCAAAGATGGTTGATGTTTGTTTGATCGATTATGAGAACTGTAGTTCTCTTTTTCAAGGGGTTTTTGTGTCTTTTTCTTCTCTTTCAGCTGAGCGCATGAAGGAAGAGCGTGTTCGTCTTGGTCTTAAACAGGCCGAAATCGCTGAAATTTGTGGTGTTTCTCGCGAAATATGGGGGCGTTATGAGCGAGGCGCTACCGTTCCTGGTGGAGATGTATTGTTCTCTTTTGCTCGGGCGGGTGCCGATGTTCAATTCATCCTCACAGGTGGGCGAGCTGGCTCGGGCGACGTCACTAAAAGTGATGTGATGGCGGGAAAAATTGATGTGGATCGCCTGGAGCGAATTACTGAAATGCTTGAGAAAGCAGCCCGATTGGCAGGCAAGCAATGGACAACAAAAAAGCTGGTGGCTATTGCTTCGGAGGTCTACAACGTTCTCAGCGCAGATCAAGAACTGAGTGAGCCCCAGATGGAACGAGTCTTAAAGTTGGTGGTAAATCGCTGAATTAGCAAAGGAGCGTTATGCGAGGCGATGAAGAGTTAGTAGCCAAACTTTCGGCTAGGCTCACTGAAGAGATTGAGAACCTGCCTAATGATGGGAAAGATCACGAGCTGGTTATTAAAATTAAAGGTAATCACGGGAATATAAATCTCGGAACCCAAAACTTTGAAATAAATTCGACCAAGCAACCTCCACCTCAAGGAAGCGACAGGTCAAGAGAGTGCCCGCAATGCGGAAAAGTCACTTGGCGATATACCAAGTTATGCATGCACTGTGACTACAATTTACATAACCACGACCAAGTTGAGGCCGAAGAGCGCGAGAGAAGAGAGGCTGAGGAGTATAAAAAAAGGCTCGATACTTTTATGCTGAAGCTTCTTTTAGTCTTGATTTTTATCGCCGTCTTTAGCTACGCCATCAAGGACTATCTCCCCGCGACAATGAGGATTTGGTCCATGGTGGTCACAGGTGTGAGCGGCCTTTTTGCTTTTGTAGTCTTGGCTTCCTCTGGTAAGTAGATTGGCTAGGGTCATACTAATAATTTGCCTGCAAGTAGTCATAGATGGTTATTCTCAGGCCCGCGTCTGCCCAGATCGGCGTCAACAACAAGGATGTTACAATTGAGAACTCTAATTTTTGTTTTTGCAGCTTTGTTCTCCGTAGCCGCAGTCGCGGAAACTGTCGCAGAGAAACTCACTATCGTGAGCCTCGATAAAGACGTTGAAGCAAGCTCCCCAGAGGTCAAACGAACCCAAGTGGCTCTGACAAGGGCAATGACCGTTTGCAATGTTGAAAGTGAGGCCAAGCTTGCGGACATTGTCTGGTTCATTACAAAAAAAATACGCTCTGAGGGGCACTATGCAGAAGCAACAGACCTCATTGAAGGTGTGAACGCCGTACTCTTAGGGACAAAGGAAAAGCAAGACTGTACTGAGCTTCTTTCTTTGTATGCGGTGAATCGAATCCAGGGCAGCACGCACTCAGATGCTGTTGCAGGTGGGCGAGGCTTATATCGTGGGATGGGGCTCGTGAAATGAGGGGCCTAAACAGACGTTAACCAAGACTTAGTTCTCTTTAAACTCGATTAAAAGCCTTCCTGTACCACGCCGCCGAGAATGGCGGCGTGTGTATTTCTGGCGCCTGAAACCCCCGGCGCCTTTACAGGAGGCGTCCCATGCGACCCGAAAGCCCTCGCGGTATCCGCAACTTCAACCCCGGCAACATTCGCCATGTCAAAGGCACCCGCTGGCAGGGAATGTCAGCGAACCAAAATGACCCCGCATTCGTTCAGTTCACCGGCGCCCAATGGGGCATCCGTGCCCTAGCCAGGACGCTGATCACCTACCAAGACAAGCACCAGCTGCGCACCATCCGCCAAATCATTGGCCGTTGGGCACCGCCGAACGAGAACAACACTGAGAGTTATATTCGCCAAGTCGCTACCCGCGTGGGCGTATCCCCCGATACCAGGATCGATGTGTACGACTACCGCACCATGCGGGCTCTGGTTGAGGCAATTGTTCGTCATGAAAACGGCTCCGGCCCACTTCCCGAGGGCAATTGGTACGGAGAGTCGCTGGTAAACGATGGCCTGCACCTGGCCGGAGTCGTCCCCGACGCCTATCACGGGGAGCAGGCATGAAGCTGATCGACAACTGCCATTGCTGCTGGAAGCTCCATAGCGTCCAGCTGGCTATCGTCATCGCATTGCTGGGCCTCCTGCAGGTAACAATCCTGCCCATGTGGGAGGCCCAGCTTTCCCCCTCGACCTACGCGACAGTCAACAGCGTGTTGGCCGTGCTGCTCTTCCTGGCACGGCTGGTGAAGCAAGGGCCGGATCAAGGGGGCATCCCATGAACCTGCTGGCCCGCGTGTTCAACCATCTGTTGTCGCTACTCCCACGCTCCTGGTCATCGCCAGGCGTGGCGAGCTGGCACGGCCCCCAGCCGCTGACTAAGGCCAGCAAGCCTCGTGTTGCCGCTATTCGTCGTGCTGCACGAAAGGCACGTAGCCGTAGGAGCCTCAACCATGGGCGTACTTGAAGTCTTGCGCCGCTACGCGCCAGTCCTGCTTGCGTTTGCTTGGGCGATCTCTGTGCTGATTGCTTTCACTGCAGGCGATAAAGGTGCCACCGCTCGTGAGCGCGCAGTGGGCAACGAAGCCTTGGCAAGGCTGGAGCGAAAGCACGCGGATCAGCGTGCTGATTTGGCTCAGGCGAATCTTTCGGCGCTTCAGGAACAGGCCGAGCGCGCGGACCAGGTTGTCCGGCAACTGCAGCAAACCCAACAGCAGCTTTCCGACGCACATCAAGAGCTTCAGGAGCACATCCCCAATGTCACAACTGTCTATCTACCGGGGCCTGCTGCCAAGCCTGCTCCTATCCCTCACTGCGTGTTTACTGCTGGCTGGGTGCGCGACTTCAATCTCGCCCTCGGTGGAGCCGATCTGCCTGCCGCCGCCTCAGCTACCAACACCACCGTCCATGATGCAGCCGCCTGGGCAGCCCCCGGTTCTACGCAAGAACTACTGGAAAGCGGCGTCACCCCCGCAGACATCCTCGCTTTCGCCCAGGACTACGGTCGTTGGGCCTTGGGTATCCGTGCCCAACTCATCGCGTTTCAACACAAGGACTGACCGCATATGGATGTAGCTGATCTGGCTCAAGACAACGACTTCAACGAAGCCGCGTTGCAGATTCACAACACCAGGACACAGCGCCGCTCAGGACCTTCGGCATATCGCTGCGAAGAATGTGGCGATGCGATTCCAGAAGAGCGCCGCCAGGCCGAGCCTGGAACTGAGCACTGCGTGGACTGCAAATCAGCACTTGAGCACCTGCGTAAGCGAGGGATTCGATGAACCTCAATGAACTGAACTTCGGCTTTCAGACCGTGCAATGGCTGATGTTAACGGTACTGAGCATTTACACCTGGATGACCAAGCGACAGGCCGCCAGTGCTCAGGAACTGCTGGAGCTGCGTACTCGCATTGTCGCCCTGGAAGAGCACGTCCGGCACCTGCCTGACCAGACTGCCGTCACTGACCTTTTGGGCGACATGAAGGCGGTACGAGCCGAGCTGTCGGGGGTCAAGGAAGCGCTTGGCCCTTTAGCCCGCTCGCTGGACCGGATCAATGATTACTTGCTGCGAGAGAAGACATGACCCAATACGCCGAATTTCTACGTCAGGATTATCGCCTGGTCATTCTTCGCCTGCTGGGCGAGATGGGCGGCTACCGTGCCAACAGCTCGGTGCTGACTATGGCCCTGGACAGCTACGGCCATACGCTAAGCCGTGATCAAGTGAAAACCGAACTGCACTGGCTAGCGGAACAAGGCGCCTTGACGCTGGCTGATGTCGGCCCTGTCCTGGTGGCGACCCTCACCGAGCGCGGCCAGGACATCGCCGCAGGCCGAGCTCGTGTGCCAGGCATCAAGCGGCCAGGGGCATAACCATGGCAGGCAAGTCGTCCATCAATCGTCTGCCGCCGATGGTCAAGGCGTACATCCAGAAGCTCTTGCGCGAAGACCGCATGACGTTGGATGACATGCTGTCTGATATCCGGTCGCGCTTTCCTAACGAAAAAGCCCCCAGCCGTAGCGCACTGGGGCGCTTCAAGCTGGGTTTTGATCTACTGACTGAGAAGGCCCGACAGCACCGTGAGCAAGCCGAGGCCTTCGTGGGCGCCTTCGGGGAAGACTCATCCGACAAGACCGGGGCGTTGCTGGTCGAAGCGATATCGACCCTGGCCTACCAGGCCGCTGTGGGTGCTCACGAAAAGGATGATGTCACCACCAAGGAAGTGGCCGATCTGGCGCGGGCGGCGAAGAACACTATGCAGGCCCGCACCCTGAGTATCAAGGAGCGCCAGGCCATCGAAAAGGCCGCTCAGGAACGCCTGGTGCGCGAGCAGCAAGGCAAACTGGACGAGCTGGGCAAGTCGGGCGCGTTGTCAGCAGACACCCTGCAACGCATTCGACAAGAGGTCTATGGGCTATGAGCATCCTGCAGCCCGCCGTACCGCTGTTCGCCTACCAGAAAAAATGGCTGCGCGACCGTGAGCGTTTCAAGATCGGCATGTTTGCCCGCCAAACCGGCAAGACCTTCACCAGCACCCTGGAAATCGTCGATGACTGTTTCGAGGCTGAATCCCGTGGCGGTCGTACTCGCTGGGTCATTCTGTCCCGTGGCGAACGCCAGGCCAAGGAAGCCATGGACGAAGGGGTCAAGAAACATTGCCGCGCCTATAACCTGGCGGTGCAGGAGATCGAGGGCGAGTTCAAAGGGGCCTCTGGCGAACGCTTCACGATGTTGGATGTGGTCTTGCCGGGCGGTTCGAAGATCACTGCCTTGCCCGCCAACCCCGATACCGCACGGGGTTTTAGCGCCAACGTGTTCCTGGACGAATTCGCCTTTCACCAGGACAGTCGGAAGATCTGGACGGCCTTGTTTCCCGTGATCTCCAACGGCTGGAAGCTGCGCATCACGAGCACCCCGAACGGCAAGGGCAATAAGTTCTATGAGCTGATGACTGACAAGAAGCTGGCCGAGATCTGGTCGCGGCATACGGTCGATATTCACGCTGCTGTTGCTGACGGTCTGCCTCGGGACATCGAGCAGATGCGCGCCGCCCTCAATGATGAGGATGCCTGGGCGCAGGAATTTGAATTGCAGTGGCTGGATGAAGCCAGTGCCTGGTTGAGCTTTGAACTGATCAACGATGTGGAACATGACCAGGCCGGTCGCCCGGAGCTGTACAGCGGTGGGCCGTGTTTTGTGGGTGTCGATATCGGCATCCGCAATGACTTGTACGTGATCTGGGTGCTGGAACAGGTTGGCGATGTGTACTGGACGCGGGAAATCATCACCCGTAAACGCGCGTCCTTCCTGGAGCAAGACACCCTGCTCGATGACGTGTTCGCCCGTTACCGGGTGTTGCGTTGCTGCATTGACCAAACCGGTATGGGTGAGAAGCCCGTGGAAGATGCCAAGCGGCGGCACGGCTCGATGCGGGTCGAAGGGGTGGTTTTCAACACCGCCAGCAAGCTGACCATGGCCACCCGAGGCAAGGAAGTGTTCCAGGACAAACAGATTCGCATCCCCCTGGGTGACACCGAGTTGCGTAACGACCTGCACAAGCTTCAGAAGGTCGCGGGGCCTACAGGGGCGCCACGCTTTGTGGCCGAATCCGATGTGGCCGGTCACGCCGACCGGACCTGGGCGGGCTTTCTCGCGTTGAATGCCAGTGATGGCCCGAATGGCCCAGTCACCGTTAAGTCTCGCCGTCCTCGCCAGGGCGCCCGCATCACCCAGGGGTACGCATGAATCAGAAAGGTGTGTGGGTCACCCCCACGGAATTCGTCAACTTCGCCGAGCCGAAACATAAGGGCCTGACCGAACATATCGCCAGCCGTGCGCGCAGCTTCGATGCGCAGGCGCTGGGTATGTATCTGCCCAACCCCGACCCGATCCTCAAGGCTCAGGGCAAGGACATTAAGGTTTATCGGGATCTGCGCAGCTCGGCCCTGGTCGGCGGCAACATCCGCCGCCGCAAGTCGTCAGTCCTCGCCCTGGAGCGCGATCTGAAGCGCGGCAACGCCCCGGTGCGGGTTGAGCGTTTCGTACGGGACTGGCTCGCCGACCTCGATCTCGACCGCATTATTCGCGAGATGCTGGACGCGCCACTGTACGGGTTCCAACCCATTGAACTGATGTGGCGTCCGGTCGGCATGAACATCGTGCCCGAGGATCTGCTGGGCAAGCCCGCCGAGTGGTTCCTCTACGACCAGGAGAACAACTTGCGCTTCCGTGCCCGCGATGCCGGCTTGACTGGCGAGCTGTGCGATCCGCAACGCTTTGTTGTGGCCCGTCAGGATGCGACCTACAACAACCCGTATGGCTTCGCCGATCTGTCCATGTGCTTTTGGCCAGTGATTTTCATGAAGGGAGGCCTGAAGTTCTGGGTCCAGTTCACCGAGAAGTACGGATCACCTTGGGTGATCGGTAAACACCCTCGCGGGGCCAGTACCGGCGAAACTGATTTGCTGCTCGATAGCCTGGAAGCAATGGTTCAGGACGCAGTTGCCGTTATACCGGATGACTCCAGCGTCGAGATCATGGAGGCTGCAGGTAAAGCTGGCAGCGCCGATGTCTATCGCGAGTTGCTGGTCTATTGCCGTAGTGAAATCAACGTTGGCCTGCTGGGACAAAACCAAACAACCGAGGCCAACAGCAACCGGGCCAGCGCAACAGCAGGCCTGGAGGTTACCAAGGACATCCGCGACGGCGACAAGGGCATTGTTGCCGCGACCATGAACGCGGTCATACGCCGGTTGGTGGATCTGAACTTCGGCGAGAACGTCATCGCGCCTGTGTACGAACTATGGGAACAGGAGGAGATCGACAAGACCCAGGCTGACCGCGATAAGTCCCTAACTGAAGCAGGCGTGAAATTCACACCTCAGTATTGGAAGCGCACCTACAACCTGCAGGATGGCGACCTGGACGAGACTCAAGCTCCAACCGAGTCTCCAGAATTTGCCGAGGCATCCCTCGCGCCTATTCTCGACCAGGTAGCACTTGATCAAGCCATCAACAGCCTTCCCGCTGAATTGCTCCAGGAGCAGAGTGAACAGGTCGTTGCCTCTGTGATCGATGCACTGCTACGCGCTCGCACCGATACCGAGGCGCTCGGCCTGCTTGCGGAGCTGCATCCGACGATGGATGACCAGGCCCTGCAGGAGAACCTCACGCGATTGCTGTTCATGGCTGGCACATGGGGTCGGCTGAGTGCCAGTGTGGATCGGGACGACTGATGACAACCACAAACACGAGCCCAACCCCGGCTGACCTCAAGGCCATCTTCGGCCTTGAGCCCAAAAACGCTGTGGCCTACCTGAAGTCCAAAGGCTATGCGCTTACTTGGAACTGGCAGGAGATGCTCGACCAGGCGCACGACAAAGCCTTTACCGTCGCCAAGGCCATGCGCCTTGATCTGCTGTCGGACATTCGTGGTGCGCTGGAGACTGCCTTACAGGAAGGTCAGACCCTCAAGCAATTCATTGCAGCCCTGCAGCCCACACTTGAGTCACAAGGCTGGTGGGGCAAACAGGTGATTGTTGATAGTCAGGGTGTCGGCGAGTTGGTCCAGTTGGGCAGCCCGCGCCGTCTCAAGACCATCTATCAAACCAACCTGCAGAGCGCGTACATGGCCGGGCGTAAAGCTGAGATGGAGCAAACCACCGAGACCCATCCGTACTGGATGTATGTGGCGATACTGGACGGCAAGACGCGGCCCAGCCATCGTGCGCTAAGTGGCAGGGTGTATCGCCATGACGACCCGATCTGGTCGGCGATCTACCCGCCCAACGGATTCAACTGCCGTTGCCGCGTGACGGCGTTGAGCGAGTCTGCGGCCAAGCGCCGGGGCCTGAAGGTCGAGTCGAGCGAGGGGCGTCTCTTCACAGAGACTGTGGAAACAGGCATCGACAAGCGTACCGGCGAAGTCCGCACAGCGTCCGTGACCGGCATCCGTACCACCGATGCAGCGGGCAAGCCCATCACCTTCCGTACTGATCCGGGATTCAATCACGCACCGGGTACTGGCTTGGCGGATGTTCTAAAACGGAAACAAGCAGCAGCTGCTGGAGAGACTTGAGATGTTCACCGTTGAACTGGATCACCAACGCCTGCAGGCGGCCTTGCGTCGGGTTGAGTGGGCAGTAGGCGATCTGGCGCCACTGATGCGCGGCATCGGCGCCGAGCTGGCCAGCCAGACCGAGGAGAACTTCAGCGAGGAAGGTCGGCCCGACTGGGAAGACCTGTCCGATGTCACCACTGCACGCCGGGAGAAAACCGGTAACTGGCCTGGGCAGATGCTGCAGGTCAGTTCGGCAGGACTGGCCGCTTCGATCACAACACGGGCGACCGATAGCTCGGCCCTGGTCGGCAGCAACAAACCTTATGCCGCCATGATGCAGTTCGGGGGTAACCAGTCAGACTTCCCGCACCTGTGGGGTGACATTCCAGGTCGCCCATACCTGCCTATGGACGCCGAGGGCGAGCTGCAGCCCGAAGCAGAGGAAGCGATCCTGGAACTCGCGTTGAACCACATAGAAAGAGCTGCCCGCCTGTAAGGCTCTTTGAGGGGGTTTAGCAACGTTGCTACACCGATTCATCATCAGGGTCTTTGGACGCTACCGTAAAGCTTTATAAATGCTTTTGCTGGGCTTTATGCTGCCAAACAGCAGACTAAACTGCGCTTGTGGAGAACCAAATGAACAAAATGGAAGAAGAGGTTGTTTACTTGACCGCTGTGGTCGAGATGATTAGGTCGATGGTCAATCATGAGTTAATGGTCATACGTGGTGAGGGCGACCATAAGAGCATCCAATTTAAAGGGATGACACATCAGCAGTTTTTCTTCATCGCCCTTGTAGATTTTCTATCAAAGACAGATGCAAAAGCCCCCGTTCCATCAGCAACCTACCTAAGCGCTCTAAGGGGCATTAGCGATACTCCAAGCTTCTCCGTGGGGAACTCTGTGAGTGATTTGAGAAAATCAGTGAATATTTTTGCTGATTGGTTGAATGAGAAAATCACCGTCGCCCTTTGGTTGCCATCGCTAGATCTTGAAACCGAGGTCCAAATCTCAAGGCTCTTGCTGCTTAAAATCGTCGGCAACGTTTCAAAGCACAACACTTTGCGATCTGTCGGAGTCGCAGCGGACTTGCGGAGCCTTCTGCAAGAAGCAGGTCATGACTTTGACTTATTCCAAGCAATGCTCGCTCAAGAAGAAATATACGAGTCCTTTCATGACAACGTATCCATGTATCACGCAAGCACAATTGTTGAGTTTCTAAACAATATTTACTGGGGGATTCAAAACTATTTGTTGCCGGAGTACTCACGTAGCTTTACTCCTGACGGTGGTGGTTCATCACGCTACAAATTTCTATATCCCGACACACTTGAAAACCCTTACGCAAGACACTGTTATTGGGGCTTAATGAATCAAATCCGCTCGGAACCGATTTTTGAACCCTTCACCGTGACGGAGCACCTCAAAGGCCAATACTGAGTCTGTTCACGGCAGTCTTTAAACTCGATTAAAAGCCTTAGGCCGTCCATTCGCCCAATCTGTGCGCATCACCTTCAGCTGAAGCGCACAGACCATGAAGCCACTCCACATTTTCAAGCCGGGCAACCACGTCACCATGAGTGGCGCCTGCATCTCCTTTGGCGAGTCCGATCTGGCCGCCACCGTACTCGCCTACGATCCGGCATTGCATGAAGCTCCGCTGGTCATCGGCCATCCCAAGCACGATGCACCTGCAGCCGGTTGGGTCAAATCGCTTTCGACCGCCCCTGACGGCCTGGTCGCAGTTCCACATGAGGTTGATGTGGCCTTTGCGGATTTGGTGGCGCAAAAGAAATTCAAGAAGATCTCTGCCTCCTTCTATCACCCCGACGCCGCCAACAACCCGGTGCCGGGCGTGTACTACCTACGTCATGTCGGCTTTCTCGGGGCGCAGCCGCCGTCAGTCAAAGGGCTCCGCCCCATCGAACTGGCGGAGGACGAGGAAGGCGTCGTCGAGTTCGGCGACTTCGGCGATAGCGTTTCGGCCGGAGTGTTCCGCCGCCTGCGCGAGTGGCTCATCGACAAGTTCAGTCAGGAAGACGCTGACCGCGTTGTTCCTGGTTGGGACGTGGACAACTTGCTGGCGGAGTCCCGCCGCGAAGTCGACAGCCCCGCATTCACCGAACCCACTCCATCCAACAAACCCACCACCGAGGAACACCCCGTGAACCCAGCGGAAAAAGCCGCCCTGGAGGCGGAAAACACTCGCCTCAAAACTCAGTTGGCCGCACACCAGGAACGGGAGCAGAAGGAACAGGCTGCCCAACGTCATACCAAGAACCTGGCTTTCGCTGAAGGCCTGGTTGGTGCAGGCAAGCTGCTGCCCAAACACACCGCCGCACTGATCGCCGCCTTGGACTTCGCCGAGGCAGGTGATGCACCGCTGGAGTTCGGCGAAGGCGATCAACGCAAGCCGGTTATCGACGGCCTCAAGGCAATCTTCGACGACCTGCCGCAACAGATCGACTTCGCGGAGCAAGCGAGCAAGCACCGCCAGGGCGATCTGCATGTCCCAAGCGATCTGGAGTTCGCCGAGAAGAACACCGACCCCGACCGCCTCAGCTTGCACAACCGTGCAACTGCCCTGGCCGCCGACAAAAACATCCCTTACGAGTCGGCGGTTCGCCAACTCATCAAGTAACAAGGAGTCATCATGGCTGATCGTTTGAGCAAACTGCGGATCGTTGATCCGGTTCTCACTAACCTGGCGCGTGGTTATCGCAATGCCCAATACATCGGCGAGGGCTTGTTCCCTATTGCGCTGATGGACAAGGAAGCCGGGGTCATTCCGGTGTTCGGCAAGGAGGCTTTCGAGGTCTACGACACCGAGCGGGCAATCCGTGCCCAATCCAACGTCATGACCCCGGATGATGTTGACGGTCTCGACGTGGTGCTGCGTGAACATGACCTCGCTTATCCCGTGGACTACCGCGAGAAGAACGAGTCCATGTTCGATGCTGAAGCCCGAGCCTCTCGACGCGTCGTCAACGCCATCGACCTGCGCCGCGAGGTGCTCTGCGCCAAATTGGCGCAAAACCCCAACACTTTCCTTCCAGGTGCCAAGGTCACCCTGTCCGGCTCCAGCCAATGGAGCAATGGCGGTGGCGATCCCATCGCCGTGGTTGAGCAAGGCAAGGAAGTGGTTCGTAGTCGAATCGGTATTCGCCCTAACACCATGACCATGGGCGCTTCGGTGTATCAGTCTCTGAAGTTCCACCCAAAGCTTCAGGCGGCCTTGGGTTCGACCGAACGCAAGCTGATCACCGTTGAACATCTGAAAGCCCTGTTCGGTATCCAGGACATTTTGATCGGTGAATCCCTGGCGGGCTCGGTCAACACCTCCGATATCTGGAGTGACAACATGACGTTGGCCTATGTGGCCAAGCCTGCAGCTGGCGCCGAGGCCGACTACGACGAGCCGAGCTTCGGCTACACCCTGCGCCGTAAGGGTATGCCCGAGATCGATACCTATGACGGCTCGGGCGGCAAAGTGCGCTTCGTTCGTAACACTGACATCTACAAGCCCGTGGTCGTGGGCGCTGATGCCGGTTACCTGATTTCCGATATCAACGTCTGAGGTTTCCATGGCTACGAAGAAGACAGGACAAGACCAGGACAGCGCATTGGTAAATGCTGAAGAAGTGGCTCCGGGGGATGTCGGCCAAGCCGCAGTGGGCGCCCCAGCCTCTGCAGCACCTTCGCAATCAGGCGCTCCTTCACCAAGCACGACGGCAGTTGACGCAACTGCTGCCCCAGGTTCTGCCCAGGAGCTGCCTGGTTACCTGGTTACGGATGTGTCGTGCGTGTTGCATGACGGCACCTGGTATCACCAGGGCGATGAAGTTTTCCTGAACGACAAGGACGCGGTGCCGCTGTTGAACCGCCGAATTATCAAACCGTTGCGGAGCGAAAAATGAAGACTCAACAACCTGTTCTTACCATCTCGGTGGTCGCCCTGGTCGATCTTCCCCGCAACCGCTTTGCCAGCTTTGCTGGTGGGCTCTGCGGGGCTGGTGCCAAGGCCCTGGGCACGGTTCAAGCCGATACCGAAGCTGACAGTGTGGCTCCGGTCAATGTGCTGGGTATCTGCCTGATCACAGCGGGTGCAGCGGTCGTGGCCGGTGTCGAGGTCGAGTCGGACGCCTCGGGACGTGCGGTGACTCTCGCTTCTGGTAAGTCGAACGGCTTCGCCATGGACGCAGCAACTGCTGCAGGTGATGTCATCCGTATCGTCCGGGGAATTTGACCAGTCATGCGCTACTGCAGCCGTGATGACATCGGGCGGGCTATTCCAGAGCTGACCCTTGTTCAGCTCTCGAACGATGACCCCGCAGCCGAGCAGCCCAACGAGAACGTGATCGAGGATGCCGTCCGCCAGGCAGAGGAGCTGGTTGATGGCTATCTACGTGGTCGTTACGACTTGCCACTCAATCCAGTGCCAACCGTGTTGCGGGATGCAGTCGTCTACCTGGCTCGCCACTGGCTCTATCAGCGCCGCCCGGAAGGTGCGTTGCCCGACGCGGTAAAGGACAGCCGCAAGGACACCATCAAGCTCCTGGAGAGCATCCGCGACGGCGTGGTCACCCTGGGTATGCCCAGTGGTCAGGCCACGCCCGAGCCGGGTGAAGTCCGTGTTCGCGCTCGTCGTCAACAGTTCGGTGGTGACCTTTGGAAGCAATACCGATGAACCGGTCCAAAACCCAAACCAAGGAGCTGCTGGATGCCATGCATCAGCGCCTGCAGGAGACCTTCAGCAAGACGCTGATGGTCGAGCTGTTTCCTGAAAACCCTGCGGCCTACCGCCTGAACCACCCCCGAGGGGCGATATTGCTGGCCTACGGCAAATCGACCTTTGGCGGATCAGAAGCCAACGATGCGGTGTTCCAGACCCGCACCCTGATTATTCGGTTGACCCTGGTGTTTCGCCAGCTCAATGGCAAGGACGGGGTGATCGGCTACCTGGACGAGATCCGCGAATGCCTGACCGGCTGGTTCGCCCCGCACTGCGACCAGGCCTGCCGCCCCGTGGCCGAACAGTTCATTGGTCAGGTCAGCGGACTATGGCAATACGGCCAGGACTTTTCCATGCGCGCCACTCAACTACAAACGATGACTCAACCTGGTGGTGCGCTATTAATCCAACCCTTTTTTGAGGGGGTCCAATGAACCTAACTCGCTACATCTATATGGGGCCACCCAGCGCCGCCTCCCTGCGGGTAGGCGATGAACTGCTTGAAGTGCAACTGCATACCAATGAAAGCGTTGAGCTGCCCCCGGGCCACGAATACACCAAGGTATTGCTGGAACTGAAGCATTTACGGGCAATGCCGGTCGAGGCTAAAGCCTCCTCCAAGTCTGTTGCCGAGGTCGCACCAAAGGGAGCGAAATCTTAATGGCCAGCACCACTGAACGCGACTTCATCGCCCGTCAACAGGTTATCCGTCAGGCCATGCTCGGAGCCCTCTATGAGAAGCGCAAAACCGGGCAATCAGGATTCTCGCGAGACCTGACACATACCTTGGGACATGACCCGCAAGAGTGCGTGTTCGCACTTGAGTTCCTGGTTGAAATGGGCCTTGTCCGTCACGAGTCCATTCATTGCCGGATCACCGCGCAGGGCATTACTTACTTTGAACAGAGGGTGTCTGCATGAGCGCCAATTACTTACACGGCATTGAAACCACCGAGATAGAGCGAGGCCCTAGGGCAATCAAGGTGGTCAAGTCTGCAGTCATTGCCTTGGTCGGCACCGCACCCATAGGGCCAGTCAATCAACTGACGCTGTGCTTGACCGAGGGCGATGCTGCCCAGTTCGGCACCCACCTTACTGGCTTCAGCATTCCCGAGGCCCTGGACGGCATCTATGACTTCGGCTCAGGTACTGTGCTGGTGGTCAATGTCCTCGATCCGGCGATTCATCGGACGGATGTGTCGGGCCAGGCTCGCCAGTTCGGCGACAACGATCTCCTGCAGCTCGGGCACGGTGCGTTGCAACAGCTGAAAGTGAAGTCGGCGGATGACACCAACACCTATACGCTAGCCACTGACTACACCGTGGACATGCTGACTGGTCGGGTAAAACGCCTGGCGACAGGGATTATTCCAGCCAAGGCCCAGGTGAAAGTGGATTACACCCACGCTGACCCGTCCAAGATCACGCCTGCCGAGGTTATTGGTGCGGTGACGTTGGCAGGCCGCCGTACCGGCTTGAAGGCGTTCCAGGATAGCTACAACACCCTGGGCTTCTTCTCCAAGATTTTCATCGCCCCTGGTTTCAGTACCCTTAATGCGGTGGGTGTCGAACTTATCTCAGAAGCTACCAGGGTTGGCGCCGTCGCCTACATCGACGCGCCGATCGGCGTAACGGTGCAACAGGTGATTGCCGGTCGTGGGCCGGTGGGCGCCATCAACTTCAACACCAGCAGCGACCGAGCCCGTTTGTGCTACCCGCACGTCAAAGTGTACGACGCTGCAACCAACGGCGAACGCCTGCAGCCACTGTCGATCCGTGCTGCAGGCCTGCGGGCCAAGGTGGACAACGACAAGGGTTACTGGTGGAGCAGCTCCAACCAGGAGCTGCTCGGCATCATCGGGCTGGAGCGCCCGTTGACGGCGCGAATCGATGATCCGAACAGTGAAGTCAACCTGCTGAACGAAGTAGGCATCACCACCGTCTTCAACTCATTCGGCACCGGCCTGCGCTTGTGGGGCAACCGTACAGCGGCCTGGCCGAACGTGACCCATATGCGCAACTTCGAAAACGTCCGGCGTACAAAGGACGTGGCCGATGAGTCGATCCGCTACAGCTCGCTGCAGTTCGTGGACATGCCGATCACCAACTCGCTCATCACCAGCATCACAGAGAGCGTCAACCTGTTCCTGCGCAAGCTGATCGGCGATGAAGCCTTGATCGGCGGTGAATGCTGGTATGACCCAGCGCGAAACCCTCAGACGGAGCTGGAAAAAGGACATGCGTTGTTCAACTACAAGCTGACCGTGCCGCTGCCATTTGAGCGCGGAACCTTTGAAACCGAAATCACCGGGGAATACCTGGTCAACCTGGGAGCCAAATAATGGCTGGCTTTAGTGCTCACCGTGTTTCCAACGCCGCGATTTACCTGGACGGTGCCAGCTTCTTTGGCCGCGCCGAAGAGATCGATCTGGGCTCGGTCAAGACCGTGACCAGCGACTTCCAGGGACTGGGAATGGTTGGCCTGATCGAACTGCCAGACGGCATCGACAAGCTGGAGGGCAAGATCATCTGGAACAGCTTGTACTACGACGCGGCGGTCAAGCTGGTCACCCCGTTCAAGAGCGTGCAATTGCAGTGTCGTTCCAACGTCCAGGTGTTCAACAACGGCGGCCTGGTCAATGAAGTGGCCCTGGTGACGATGATGACAATCACCGGCAAAGAGTACCAACTGGGCAGCCATAAACCACGAGACCCGACCAAGTACGAGACTCCGTTCTCGGCAACATACGTGCGTCAGGTACTGGATGGGCAGGAGGTAGTGCTGCTCGATTACTTGGCCAACATCTTCCGCGTCGGCGGTCAGGACCAGTTGGCCAAGTACAAGAAGAACATCGGGCAAGCGTAAACACCGTCTGAGCACCAAGTCTGATCAAAGCCCCGCCATTGCGCGGGGATTTGCTTTGAGGTCATCATGCGGCCAGCAGCAGACCACCGCGGCGTCCCACATTCGTAAGGAGCACGACATGTTCGAAGATTTTATGACCGATACCATCTGTCTTCAAAAGCAGAACGGTGAGAAGACGGAGATGATCAAAGCCTCTGTCCAAAGCAAAGGGGTCTTCTTGGACCGCTCCGACATTTTGGTTGAAGTCGGCGACCTGATTGAGAGGCGTATGTCAAACGGTGGGATCGAGACCTTTGAGGTTCTTGATCCAGGGTTCCATGAGGCTTTTGAAGGAATCCCTGCACACTATCAGATGAAGGTTAAAAAGCTCGGTGTCCCCGAAGCCAAGGCCCGAGTGGAGCGTATTACCTACAATTTTCATGGTCACAATGCGCGGGTCAACAATAGCTCTGTCGATAACTCGACAAATACTGTGACCATGGGGGGCGAGCTACAGGACTACGTGAGCGGACTGAGGCAGATCATTTCTACTCTTGAGACCGCTCAGCAAAAAGAAGCGTCCGAAATCGTAGATGCTGTTGAGGCTAATCTGTCCTCTCAGAAACCCAGCAAGCCCGTTGTCTCAGCATTGCTAAGTGCCTTACCCCATGTCGCCAGCATCAGCACCATCGCCTCTGCCATAATCGCAGCTCTGTAATCGAAGCCCCGCCAATTGTGCGGGGCTTCGTCTTTAAACTCGATTAAAAGCCAACGCCACGACCAGGTGCGATGCTCATGACTCATTTAGAGCAACTGATCATCACTTGGAGTAACGACCGTGGCCGACGCCCTCAGCATTCCCCTCAAGTTCCCTTTCACCTCTGCAGCCGGTGTGTATATCAGCTCGCTGCCCATCACTCGGTTGAAACGCAAAGACATCAGCGCCGCGCAGAACCATACCAAGGACGAGGCTGTTCTGGAGGACTTCCTGCTCGCCAAGATGACCGGCCTCACCATCGAAGACCTGATGGACCTGGACATCGCCGACTCCAAGACAGTCGTCGAGGTGTTTCGGGAAATGGCTGGCGGAGGAGACCTTGCTGCAGTCCTGGGACGAAGCGCTACTGCTGGTATTGAGGATGCAGCCATCTGAGATCGATGAGCTGGATATGGAACGGTACTGGTTTTGGGCTGACGTGTGTAGGCGAGAAATCGACCGTCGCAACGAGATAGCCGAAGCACAGCGCTAAGCATTCTGCTCACACCTAGAGCCTGTACCGTCCGGCGCCCCTGACCTTGGGGCGCTCCCTCAATTAGATAGCCTGCAGAGTACTCCATGGCGAATGAAGTCTTAGTCGGACTGCGAATAGGCGCCGCTGTATCGGGCTCCTTGAGTGCCGCGTTCGGTTCTGCCAAGTCAACGGTGCAGCAACTCGGGCGTGCGACTGATGGTCTGACGGCCAAGCAAAAACTCATCGGGACCGAACTTGCCGCATCCATCGCTCGCGGTGGCTCGGGCATCGAGCGCATGCGCCGCCAGTATGACCAGGTCGGCCGAGTGATTGAGCAATTGAAGGTCAAGCAAGACGGCCTCAACGCCAGCATTGCCAGAGGCGCCACACTTAAAAACCAACGCAGCGAGCTTCGTGGCCAGGCCATGGAAACCTTGGGTACGGCTGCGGTTGTCGGCGCTCCTATTGTGCAGTCGATGCGTACAGCCATCGAATTCCAAGACCAGACCAACGATATCTCAATCACTGGTGGCTTCGATAAGGCGCAGGAAAAAGGCCTCGGCGATGTGATGCGCGGCGCCGCTCTTAAGTGGAATCAGACTCAAACTGAGGTGGCCAACGGCACCGCCGTATTGATTGCTGGCGGCATTTCCAACGTTAAGGAGCTAGAGGCATACGCCCCCGTGATGGCGAAATCGGCCACCGCGACTCGGGCTAGCATGGATGACCTCGGCTCTGTGGCGATTGCGCTCAATGACAATTTGGGTATTGGTGCAGCTGGGCTTGAGCGCTCAATGAACATGTTGGCGTTCGCGGGCAAGAGCGGCCAGTTTGAACTCGCGAACATGGCCAAGTGGTTACCCCAACTTACGCCGCAGTTTGCCGCCCTTGGTATTACCGGTGAGCGTGCGGTTGCCGAAATCGGTGCTTCCTTGCAGATAGCCCGCCGAGGTGCGGGCACCAACGACGAAGCGGCAAACAACTTCAAGAACTTCCTTTCCAAACTTAGTGCACCGGAAACAATCAAGGCATTTGAGAAGGCGGGGATTGACCTTAAAAGAAGCATGAAAAACCTGGTTCGTGAGGGGCTTTCGCCTGCTGAAGCCATGATTAATATTCTAACTAAGCACTTAGGCACCAAAGGACCAGCCGCTGCCAACGCGTATAGCAAGGCACTGGATATAAAAGATCAAAAAGAGCGTGAGACGGCGCTCACCAGGCTTGATGAGGCTTATAAGCTCGGGGAGTTGTTTGCCGATCAGCAGGTGCTGTCCTTCGTGCGCCCAGCGCTTGCTAATCAGAAAGACCTCACCGGTATCAAACAAGGCAGCAAGGACGCCGCTGACAAAGGTGTTCTTGATCAAGACTGGGCCAGGCGAATGGAGAGCCCCAAAGAGCAGCTTAAAGAGCTGCGCAATAACCTTAGCGACATAGGAATCTCAATTGGTAACGCGTTGTTGCCGGCCATCGTCGAGGTGAGCCGCGCCGTTGTTCCACTTATGCAGTCATTCTCTACCTGGGCTGGCGAGAACCCCGCTCTTATCAAAGGAATCGTCAGCCTAGTCGGCGGCCTGCTACTCACCAAGTTAGCTTTCATCGGTGTTGCTTACGGGGCCAACCTGGTGATATCGCCTTTTGTGGCAGTGGGCACCACCATCAGGACGGTATCAGCAAAATGGACTCTGTTGCGTGGGCTTTGGCAAATGGGCAAGTTCACCCCGTTGATCACCGGCCTCAGCCGCGTCGGTAGCGGGCTGGCGACAGTTGCAAGGTACAGCGGCCTGTTCCTACGCGGCGTCGGAATGGCCTTGGGTGCTCCGCTGACCATGATTGCTCGTGGCGCGCTTGGGTTGGGCAAAGTCCTGGGGGGGACGTTGTTGTTCGGCCTTAAGCTGGCTGGCCAGGCCGTACTGTGGTTGGGGCGTGCCCTGATGATGAATCCTATCGGACTCGCTATCACGGGCATCGCCTTGGCTGCTTACCTGATCTACCGCTATTGGGAACCCATCAAGACTTTCTTCTCTGGTCTATGGGCCGAGGTCAAGGAAGGCTTCAATGGAGGCCTGACGGGCATCATCGGTTTGCTGATCAATTTCTCTCCCATTGGCTGGTTCTACCGGGCCTTTGCGGCCGTGATGGATTACTTCGGCATTGAGTTGCCTGGGAAATTTACCGAGTTCGGCAGCATGCTGATAACGGGCCTAGTCAATGGCATCACCAACATGGCCGGATCTCTCAAAGACAGCGTCATAGGCGTCGGCTCATCGGTCAAAGGCTGGTTCACCGAGACTCTCGGTATTCAGTCGCCAAGCCGCGTGTTCATGGGCTATGGCGCAAACATCAGTGAAGGCGCCGCCATCGGGATCAGCTCCCAGGCTGGCCTGGTACGCAACGCAGCATTAGGTATGGCCGCGCAATCGAAAGTCGATTTGCTGCCGCCCGATCCTGTAGCCGTCTCCAGGGCCAGCATGATGGGCGGTGGCGCGTCTTCAGGCGGCGGCCAGTCGGTCTTCAACTTCTCGCCTCAGATCACGGTGCCAGGTGGCTCAAGTGTGCGTGATCAGGTCGGCCAGGTCTTGCAGTCTAGCTATGCCGACTTTGTGCGGTTCATGGAGCGTTACGAGTACGACAAGCAACGCCGTAGTTATGGACCTGCAGCCGGAGGTGCAGCCTGATGTTCGCAATCCTAGGGGACATTGAATTCACCCTTGCCGGTGGCATTACAGGTATGGAGCAACGCGGATCAGCCGACTGGGCAGAGCATCCTCGCATCCAGGGCAAGCCCTTGCTGGAGTGGATTGGTGAGGGCCTGGACGAATACAGTTTGACCATCGAGCTGCATTCAGTCCTAGGCGACCCCGAGGCGCGACTGCGGGCTTTGCAAGCGGCAAAAAAAAAGCATGAGCCATTGGCATTCGTCATGGGGAGCGGCCAGTACCTGGGGCCGTATGTCATCGTCGATCTGAGCAACGCCATCCACCGCGCTACTGACAACGGTCAGATCAGATCCGCAACAGTCCAAGTGAGCTTGAAAGAGTACACGGGAGCATTTACCCGCAAGGCTCTTCGTCCTGGTTTACTTGATCCATCCGTCAGCGGGACCTCTGCAGCGGTAGTCGGTTCTCCTGGGCTGATCTCCAGGATGCTGCCTTCTCCCAGCACAACCCAGTTGGTGATAGGTCACGCGAAAACTGCAGGCAACGTACTGAAGGCAGGCCAGAACCTCTATGAGACGGTCAAGAGCGGCAATGCCTCAATGATCCTGGGCCAGGTCCCCCAGTTGCTGGGAGTGACCGCTCGGGCAATCGAGCCGCTGCAGGGACTAAAGGAAACGGCTGGCCTGCTCGATGATGGCTCTGACTTGTCACGCCTGGGCGAGGACGTGCTCTCAAGCGTCGTGGGCGCTCGATCCAGCTTGAGCCCTGTAGACCTGGGCAACATCGTTGACCGCTTCGCCGCGTCGAGAGAGTCACTTGGCCAGGCACTGACCAAGATGGACGGCGCCAGTACCCGACTCTCCGGCCTGGCTGCGCAAGTTCTCACGAGGAAGGCATGATGTTTCTTGTCCATGTCACCACAGAGGGAGAGCGCTGGGATCAACTGGCCTGGCTTTACTACGGTGACGCTTACCGGTATCTGCCGATCGTTGAGGAAAATCCTCATGTGCCAATCACCGCCGCGCTGCCTGCAGGCCTGACCTTGGCCATTCCAATGATTGAGCCCAAACCTGCAGCGGAGGACCTGCCGCCATGGATGCGATAACACCTGCACAGGTGCCTGAGGCGCGCTTTGTTCTGACCTACCAGCAGCGCAACATCACCCGGAACATCAGTGAGCACCTGATATCGCTAACTTATCAGGACTTCCTGAGCGGTGAGGCCGACAACCTGGATGTCGAGCTGGAGGACTCAGAGGGCAAGTGGCGAGACGCTTGGTATCCGGGACACGGCGATACCTTGGCGCTGGCCATCGGATGGGCTGGGCAGCCCCTACGGACCGTGGGCCGGTTTGAAATCGACGGCATCGAGCTGCGTTGTCCGCCCTCGACGATCACTATTCGTGCCCTCGGCACGGGCATCAACACCCCGCTGCGCACTCCAGAACACAAGGCCTACGAAAACACCACCCTGGATGCCGTTGCCAAGCAGATAGCCGCACGCCAGGGGTTGCTCCTTGTCGGTAGCATCGAACCGATCAAACTCGACAGGTTGACCCAGCAGGAGTCGGACCTGGTCTTTCTGCGTAAGCTCGCCGAGGAGTATGACTATGCCTTCAAAGTCACCGGCAACAAGATGGTGTTCCATGCCATCAGTGAGCTTACCCGAGGCGCACCTGTGACAACTCAAGTCCTCGGTGACCTGGCCAACGTCAACATACGGGACCAGATCCGCGACATCCCCAAGGCCGTGAAGGTCAAACACAAAGACCCAGCCAGTAAAAAACTGGTCGCCTATGACATCGTCAACGGCGAGACCGTCGCGGTCCCCAGCAGCGCCAGTAAGACGACAACCAGTGGTGACACCAAGAAGAAGCGTAAGCGCACGGCCTCGGCTGAAGAGGCGAAGGCCAAGGCTAAAGCCGAGCTAGCCAGGACCAACAGGGAGCGGACAAAGGGCAGCTGGACGGCAATGGGACGCCCCAACCTGGTCAGCGGAAACATCGTCACCCTGGCCGTTGCAGGCAAGCTCGGGGGCAACTACCTGATCACTTCCGCTCGCCATGAAATGACGCGCAGTGGCGGCTACATCGTTGATATGGAGGCGTGTCGGATCTCGGCGGCCTCGATCTCCATGACGCTGGAAAACACCAAGCCAGACCTTGCCCTATCGACATACGGCATCGAGCGCGAGGTAGTGGCGTGATGGGCGTTGAACTGGAGTACGGTGAAGTCAGCGCCGTGGACTACCTGACATGTCGCATCCGGGTTCGCCTTGATGAGCGAGATGGTGTCGAGAGCTACTGGCTCAACGTACCCCAGCGCAACACCCAGGGCACGAAGCGCCGCCTATTGATGCCCGAACTTGGGGAACAGGTCGCCGTGCTGCTCGATGCCGATGGCGTGGGTGGTGTGTACCTGGGCGGGGTCTATTCAACAGCAGAACCGCCGCCAGTGGTCGATGAGGACACGGATTATGTACGTTTCAGCGATGGGACTGTCTCAACCTACGACCGTGCAGCCGGGGTCATGATGCTGGACTGCGTGGGAGCTTTGCTTGTGAAATGCGGGCGAAATATCACGGTTGAAGCTGGGGAGCCGGTGGTGGTCAAGGCGCCCTCAGCGACATTGAACATCCCACAGGTCACGCTGAATGGAAACCTGCAGATGAAAGGTAATCTGCAGGTCGATGGGAACGTCAGTGCGAGTGGAACGGTGATCGACGTAGGGGGTAATTCAAACCACCACAGTCACTAATAGCGCAGTGGAAGAACAACCTCATTTGTCTGTCTGAGAACCAAACAAATACCCTGCAATTGCGCCCAGCACACCTATCGCAGCAGTAAAGCCATCGTCCTTTAGGACCGCTAACAGTGAGGTTAGAACAGCAACTAATACGATACCCACGACACGGAGGTTCATTGGACCGAACCCATCTTTCATTTTACAGAACACCCCTATCAGGGTGCCGCCGCCGATTACGGCGATGATCCAGACTACTAGCTGCTCCATTGTGTCTCCGTCCATGGTTTCGGTTGGTTTCGGGTCACATTCTAGGCCGTCTTTAAACTCGATTAAAAGCTAGAGCCGTTCAGTTTCAGCACCATGGGCGCATGAATACGCCCATCTCCTATACCAGCATCACCGCCGCCCACTGGCAGCCCGCCCTCGGTACTTCCGGCGAGGTGGTCGAGGGCCTGCGCGACATCGACCAGGCGATCCGCATCATCCTGACAACCCCCAAGGGTAGTGATGCACACCGGCCAGAGTTCGGCAGCAACATCCATCTGTACATCGACTGGCCTGTCAATCGAGTGATTCCGCACCTGGTGCGCGAGGCGGTTGATTCGATTCGCCAGTGGGAGCCACGGGTTTCCGTAGTCCAGGTACAGGTGGCCATTGAGGGCTCGCAGGTGACTCTGCGGGTTCAATGGCGTGTTGCGGATGGTGTCACCCAGTTGACCGAGGTGTCCTATGCGCGAGCTACCTAAACCGGTATTCGTCGAGATCAATCCAGCCGCCAACGAGGCGGACTTGATTGCTCGATATGAGGGCAAGACAGGAAAGACCCTGTATCCGGCGCAAGTAGAGCGACTGTTCATAGACCAGGTCGCATATGCCCAGACGCGGCTGCAGTTGGCTATTCAGAGCGCTGGCGAGCAGCTCCTGGTGCGTTATGCCAAGGCCCCGATACTCGATTACCTAGGCGAATTGGTGGCGACCCCGAGGCTGTTGGCCGTTCCCGCCCGCTGCCCCCTGCAGTTCCGTATCCCGACTGCTTCGCAGCAGCCGCTGCTGATACCAGCAGGCACCCGCGTCAGTACCCAGGACGCCAAGCTTTCGTTCCTGACAGACCAGGATGCCCTCATACCGACCGGGCAAATGCAGACCAACGTGATAGCGACCTGTTTGACTGCCGGTGTCCTGGGCAACGGATGGGCTGTCGGCCAAATCAGCAGCATTGCCAACCCACCTGCAGCCGGTCTGATCGCCACCAACACCAGCGTCACTGCAGACGGCGCAGAGGACGAGGACGATGACCGCTATCGCGAGCGTATCATTCTTGCACCGGAGGCATTCAGCAATGCGGGCAGCCGTGGCGCGTATCGCTACCACGCGCTGGCAGTGCATCAGTCCATCATCGATGTGGCCGTGCATGGGCCAGACGAAGGCCAGCCGGCTTGCCCTCAGTTGACCTGCTTCAGCGCGTCAAGAACCAGGTGAGTGGCGAGAAAGTACGCCCACTGTGCGACACGGTACATACCTATGCACCCACCGAGGTCATCTACGAGATCAAGGCGCGCATCACCTTCTATGACTCTGCAAGTCGTGAAGGCGCTATGAAGATGGCTCAGGCTGCAGCGCAAGCCTACGCCGTTGAACGACGTGCAGGCCTTGGACGTGATCTTGTCCAGGAGCAACTCACCGCGCTGCTGCAGGTGAATGGTGTGTATCGAGCAGACGTTGAGCTTCCGAGCGCTGTACGCGAGCTGCAGGGGCACGAGTGGGCAAACTGCACCTCTATCCAGTTGTTGGATGCAGGGTTCGTCTATGGCTAACCACCAACTGCCACCGGCGCTGGCCGGTGATGAGCGCTTTGCAATGCTCTGCGGATTGCTTGACGAAACACTGGAGGGCCTCGACCTCAATGCCATGTTGGTTTATCTGGTCGACTTGGTGAAACCCGCATTGCTGCCAAATTTGGCAGATCAGTTTTCCCTGCTCGATGAGGCGGCGTGGCAACTGGCCGAGTCCGATGAAGCCAAGCGCAACCTGGTCAAGAGCGCCGCCCAGTTGCATCGATACAAAGGCACTCCCTGGGCTGTGCGAGAGGTCATCCGCTTGCTTGGCTTCGGCGAGGTAACGCTCCAGGAGGGCATGAACAACCGCCTGCGTGATGGATCGATCACCCGAAATGGCAGAAATGTCCATGGTGATCCTTCAGCCTGGGCCCTTTATCGCGTTGTGCTTCAACGCGCCATAACCAACGACCAGGCCGCGCTCCTGCGCCGCCTTCTTCTATCCGTAGCGCCCGCACGCTGCCGCCTGGTGACCCTCGACTATCAGTCTGTCGCGATCCGGCACAACGGCGTTGCGCGTCGCGATGGCCAATACAACCATGGGAGCAGCTAATGGCCGATCTACCCGAGTCCAATGAGTGGACAACTGGCATTTATCAACTCGAAACCTCAGACCCTGTCCTCGGCGGCCCTGAAGGCATCGACAATCTGCAGGCCAAGCAGCTTGCGAACCGTACATTGTGGCTGAAGGACAAAACTGAATCGCTGGGTGTTTCTCTTGCAGGGAAAGCCGGGAAAGCAACGACGCTTGGCGGTTACGGCATCAGTGATGCGTTCACCAAGCCCGAAGTCACTTTAGCCATCCAACAAGCGATAGCGAGTCTAGTGGCATCATCACCAGCAGCGCTCGACACACTCAAGGAGTTGGCTGACGCGCTGGGTAATGACCCGAACTTTGCCACTACCATGACAAATGCTCTGGCTGGCAAGGCGAACAAGGCCGCCACTCTCGCTGGCTACGGTATTACTGATGCATTCACTAAGCCTGAAACCACAACGGCTATTCAACAAGCGATAGCGAGTCTGGTGGCATCGTCACCTGCAGCACTTGATACCTTGAAAGAGCTGGCCGATGCGCTGGGCAATGACCCGAATTTTGCCACCACCATGACAAATGCTCTGGCAGGCAAGGCGAACAAAGCAGCCACTCTCGGTGGCTACGGCATTACTGATGCTTATACAGCTATCCAGACTAATAGTCTGCTTTCAGCAAAATTGTCTCGCGAATCAATTCTGAGTGTAGGGTTTCAAAACGATGACGTTAGACTCCCTTACATGTTGCGCGAGTCAGACTTAGGGATGTATTTCCTTGAGCCGAAAATTGGCTATACCACCGTTCAGCAAGGCGGAGGCATTGATCAGCTACCGAACAAAATTAAAATCGGTTACTCCCTACAGGGGGTACGAATAACGGTCGATACGACTGACGCGGGCATAATTTGGACTTCTGGAAATTACGATCCAACCAAAAAGGCCGATGCTGATTCCGTATTGCAAGCTACTGAGAGCAAACGAGGCACAGCCCGCATAGCTCCAATCGCTGATGTAAATGCAGGTGTCGATGACGCAGCGTTTGTAACTTCAAAAAAATTGCGTTGGGGC
>MCNF01000020.1_pt1 | contig 83895 bp, 84 predicted proteins | sample 778221 | NCBI WGS metagenome assembly MCNF01 (sample SAMN04296814, study PRJNA304217) | bioreactor metagenome | isolation source: arboretum soil enriched with benzalkonium chloride | place: Turkey | reverse complement strand
GCGGTATTTTGCCAAATCAGAAAGTCTTTTTCAGAGTTTCCTTGGCGCGCTCGACCTGGCCTGCGGTCAGGGTCAGGTCCTTGATTTCGTTCGAGGTGATCTGGCCGCCCTGGAAGGTTTGTGGCAGCAGGCGACCGTCGTTGTACTTGATCACCGGGTTGTTCGGCAGCAGGGTACCGACCTTCAGCTCGGTCTGGGAAACCTTGACCTTACCGGTCAGGCCCAGGCTGGCGAAGTCATTGACCGCCTTGTTGCCGTCGCTTGGGAAGATGGTGCCGCCGGAAGCGGTGCCGCCAGAGTTGCCGCTCTTGGCCGGCGAGGAATCCAGGCGCAGGCCATACAGCGCAATGGCATCAACGCCGAACTGGACAGTACCCTGGGTGTAACCCGAGGTGAAACGCAGATCGAAGCCTTGGCCCCACTCTTCGTTCTTGTTCGGGCCAGTACCGTCACGGTTATCGGTGTTGATGTAGAAGTTACGCAGCCCCAGGGTGGCCTTGCTGTCTTCGATGAAACCAGCGGCGCCTGCCTGCTGCGCCAAAACCCCTACGGCCACAGCCAGGGCCAAGGTGGACTTGTTCATGTATCGCTCCTCTCGTTTTCTAATTCTTGTGGTTCCTGGCCCCAGATCGAAACGCCCGGGTGCCGCAGATGCGCGATTAGCGCCAGACCGTGACTGATAAGTCAATCGTAACGATCTGTGTCTTCGACCAATGTCTAATCGCAGTTATTTGGTCCATGCAGGTTAATGAATTCCTCATAAACCCAAAAAGAATTATTCCATTCTTTCTCATACCCTTCAGGAATAAAGCTCGCCATCCGCCAGCCAAAAGCTCCAGCGTAGACGCCTGCGAGCCTATTCCTGAAAAATATTTTCCCGCCGCTATTTCTTCCAGGCCCTCGGCCAGATCAATAAATAACGTCATAAGGGATCAAAAAAGCGACGCAATCATGGCTAAGAGCCTATCCTCCCGTCAATTTGTTACAGTTTTAGTATCGAAATGAAATTATTCTGAAATACACAAGGCCGCGCTTCGATTCCAAACCGAAGCGCGGCCTTGTCATTCCGGACACTATTTCACAGGGCTTTTTCGAAGATCTTCGAATTGCGCTGGTAGTTGTACAGCGAGGCTCGGGCCGATGGCAGGCGCTCGACACTGCTGGGCACGAAGCCACGCTCACGGAACCAGTGGGCCGTCCGCGTGGTGAGGACGAACAGCGTCTTGAGGCCCTGGGCCCGGGCACGAGTCTCGATCCGCTCCAGCAGCTCGTCGCCACGCTTGCCATGCCGGTACTCAGGATTGACGGCCAGGCATGCCAGCTCGCCCGCATCGGAATCGGCGATCTGGTACAGCGCCGCGCAGGCGATGATCATGCCTTCGCGCTCGACCACGCTGAACTGCTCGATCTCGCGCTCCAGCACTTCGCGGGAGCGACGTACCAGGATGCCCTGCTCTTCCAATGGGCTGATCAGCTCCAATAGCCCACCAACGTCTTCGATCGCCGCTTCGCGCACCCGCTCGAACTGCTCCTGGGCAACCAGGGTGCCGCCGCCATCGCGGGTAAAGAGCTCGGTCAGCAAGGCACCATCCTCGGCATAGCTGACGATATGGCTGCGCCCTACCCCACCCCGGCAGGCCTCAGCCGCCGCATCCAGCAACTCGGCCTGGTAGTTGGCGCCCAGGCGCTGCAAATGAGCAGGAACCTGCTGCGGGCGTAGTTCACGCACCAACTTGCCATCCTCGTCCAAAAGCCCTGGGTCTGCACCGAACAGCAGGAGCTTGTCGGCGCCCAGGTCGATGGCGGCACGGGTAGCCACGTCTTCACAGGCCAGGTTGAAGGTTTCCCCGGTAGGCGAGTACCCCAGGGGCGAGAGCAGGACGATGGAACGCTCGTCCAGCAGGCGATTGATACCCTTGCGATCGACCCGGCGCACCTCGCCGGTGTGGTGGTAGTCGACGCCTTCGAGCACACCGATCGGACGAGCGGTCACCAAATTGCCGCTGGCCACCCGCAAGCGCGAGCCCTGCATTGGCGAGGACGCCATGTCCATGGACAGGCGCGCTTCGATGGCGATACGCAACTGGCCCACGGCGTCGATCACGCATTCCAGGGTCGCCGCATCGGTGATCCGCAGGCCGTGATGGTAATGGGGCGTCAGGCCACGGGCGGCAAGGCGCGATTCGATCTGCGGGCGGGAACCGTGCACCAGCACCAGGCGCACCCCCAGGCTGTGGAGCAGCACCAGGTCGTGGACGATATTGCCAAAGTTGGGATGTTCAACGCCGTCGCCGGGGAGCATGACTACAAAGGTGCAGTCGCGGTGAGCATTGATATAGGGAGACGCGTGGCGGAGCCAATTGACGTATTCGGGCATGAACCTGAGCCTGTAAATAAAAAGCAGCCTATGAAAGGACGAAACGGAAAACGCACTGCGGGCTGATGGTTATCGTCGGAACAGGCTTGGCAACACGCTTACTCTCCTCATGGGTACGGACAGGAATACCGGCAATTTACTGAAATTGGGCCGGCGTCAGGCAGTAATGTTCAATCAATTCACGCAATAGCTGCACGGTAGGCTGCAAGCGTGACATTTCGAGGTACTCCCCCGGCTGGTGGGCACAGGCGATATCCCCGGGCCCCAGCACCAGGGTCTGGCAACCAAGGCGCTGAAGATAAGGGGCTTCTGTGCCAAACGCCACTGCTTCGGCACGATGTCCGGTCAAGCGCTCCGCCACTCGCACCAATTCGGCATCCTCGGGCTGCTCGAACGGCGGTACGGCAGGAAACAACGGGGCATAGTCGATCTGCACATCGTGCCGTTCGGCCACTGGCCTGAGCCTCTGCCGGATCGCCTCGCGCAGGGCCTGAGGGTCCATGCCCGGCAAGGGACGCAGGTCGAACTCCAGAGAGCACTGGCCACAGATGCGGTTGGGGTTGTCGCCACCGTGGATGCAGCCGAAGTTCAGGGTCGGCTGCGGCACGCCAAATTGCGGATTACGAAATTCACGCTGCCACTGCAGGCGCAGGCCACGCAGTTCGCCGATGGCATCGTGCATGGCCTCCAGGGCGCTGCGGCCAAGGCTCGGGTCCGACGAATGGCCGCTACGACCGAGAATGTCGATACGCTCCATCATCACGCCCTTGTGCAAGCGGATCGGCTTGAGCCCGGTCGGTTCGCCAATCACTGCCGCTCGCCCCAGGGGACGTCCGGCGTCAGCCAGGGCCCGGGCTCCAGCCATGGAGCTTTCCTCGTCGCAGGTGGCCAGGATCAACAGCGGCTGCTTGAACGGCCGCTCGAGCAACGGCCTTACAGCCTCGATGGCCAGGGCGAAGAATCCCTTCATGTCGCAACTGCCAAGGCCGACCCAACGCCCATCGACCTCGGTCAGCTTCAGTGGGTCGGTCTGCCACAGCGCCGCGTCGAATGGCACCGTGTCACTGTGCCCGGACAGCACCAGGCCCCCAGGGCCCGTGCCAAAGCTGGCCAGCAGGTTGAACTTGCCGGGGCTGACCTGCTGGATATCGCAGGTGAAGCCCAGATCGCCCAGCCAGCCAGCGAGCAGGTCGATGACCGGACGGTTGGACTGGTCCAGTGCAGGTTGGGTACAGCTCACCGAGGGGGCGGCGATCAGTGCGGCGAACTGCTCCTTCATGGACGGCAATGGCATGAGCTGGCTCCGGAAATCCCAAGACAAGGCCCATCATAGGGGCTGTTGCCCCGTCGAAGGAACCGCGGCGGCACCTCCAGGCGCCTTGTCCTGTACACTGCACGGCCTTGGCAGCCAATTTTCCCCCGGCTGCGCTCCCGATCCTGGATTGTCCGGCCATGCAGAAAGAAACCGAAATCAAACTCCGTGCCAGTCGCGAGACCCTCGTGGCCCTGCGCGAGCACCCGCTCCTGAAAAAACGCAACAAAAGTGGCTGGGAACGCCGTGAACTGATGAACCAGTACTTCGACACCCCGGACCGCGACCTGGCCCAGGCCAAGGTGGCCCTGCGCATGCGCCGCGATGGCGATGTCGTGATCCAGACCCTCAAGACCCGTGGCCAAAGCGTCGCCGGCCTGTCCGAGCGCAACGAATACGACTGGCAGCTGCCCAAGGCCAAGCTCGACCTGAAGAAACTCGACGGCCAGTGCTGGCCCGAGGCCCTGGCCGAACTGGACAAGAAAACCCTCAAGCCGATGTTCACCACCGATTTCGTCCGCGAACGCGCGGAAATCGCCTGGGGCCGTGGCAAGGCCAAGGTGGTGATCGAGGCAGCCCTGGACCTGGGCCAGGTGATCGCCGGCAAGCACAAGGAAGAAATCTGCGAACTGGAGCTGGAACTGCGCGAAGGCGAGCCGGCGGCCCTGCTGGAGCTGGCAGCGGAGCTGGCCCTCACCCTGCCACTGATGCCCTGCGACATCAGCAAGGCCGAACGCGGCTACCGCTTGTTCGATGCCGGCAGCTATTCCCTGAGCCTGCCAGCCCCACAACTGAGCGCCGAAACGTCGCTGGACGAAGCCTTCGCCGCCCTCGCCTGGCACCTACTGGGCAGCAGCCAGCGCCTGGCCGAACAGTACCGCTTCAACGGCCACTGGCGCCTGCTGCAGGATTGGGTGGACAGCCTCGCCGAATTGCGCGCCCTGGTCAGCAGCCTGGGCCAGGCCGCGCCACGCCAGTCCAGCGCCGAACTGCGCAGCGCCCTGGATGCCCTGCTGGAAGACTGGCGCCCGCTGGTGCAGGCCGGCCTGGATGACGAAGACGTGCGCAAGGCCGCTCCAGAGCAATTCATCGAAGAACTCCAGGACGTGCGCTGGGGCCTGTTCTCGCTGAACACCTCACGTTGGCTGCTGGACCGTACCTGGGCCGCCGAGCGCAACACCCGCGGCAATCGCCAAGGGGCCGCCCAACTCTCCAGCTGGCTGCCGCGCCTGCTGGCCGATGAGGCCTCGTCCCTGCAACTGCCACGCTACCAGCAGCAGCCCGAAGACCTGGCCGAGCAACTGCCGCGTATCGAGCGCATCCAGGCCTGGCTGCACCATGCCCGCAGCGTGCTGGAAATCCCCGAGCTGGATCGTCTCTATGGCGAGTTGAACAAACTGGCACAACTGGCCAACGAGCCCATCACCGAGGACGCCCTGGTCGCCCGCAAGCAGCAAGCCATCGCGGTGTTCCAGAACCGTGCGTGGAAAACCCTGCTGCGCATGTGATCCACGGCGCTCAGCGCAATACCGGCAGGCTGGTGGTGGACTTGATCTCCGACAGGGCAACGATCGAGTTCACCTCCTGGATTCCCGGCACCATGGACAGCTTCTCGAAGAAGAAGCGTTCATAGGCCTCGATATCCGCCGCTACCACCCGCAATAGAAAATCCACCGCCCCCATCAGCACATAGCATTCCAGCACTTCCGGGAAACCACGGATCGCCTCGGTGAACTCGGTGAAGTTGGAGCGGCCGTGGGCATTGAGCTTGATCTCGGCAAAGATCTGCGTGTTCAGCCCGATCTTCTTGCGATCGAGCAAGGTCACCTGGCCCCGGATCACCCCCTCGTCCTTCAAACGCTGGATCCGCCGCCAGCATGGCGACTGGGACAATCCCACCTGCTCGGCGATTTGTGCGCTGGAAAGCGAAGCATCTTCCTGCAACAGCGCGAGAATCCGGCGATCATAAGCGTCCAGCTCGCTATGCATGATTAATCCTCAAATAGGCATATATGCGAATTATTCAATTCAATAAATATAAAAACAGACTCATCTTAGATAAGAAATACCCAGAATCGAATGTAAAAATTTCTCCACTCACCTGGAGATCGCCATGCCCCTTCTCGATACCCCTGGCCAATCGTTGCGCCCCGATGCCTGGAGCCCCAACCAAGCCCATTGCCGCGTGCAATATCAGCTACTGGCCGATATCGAAGCCGACATCCTGTGCCGGGTACTCAACCACTTCGCCTTGCAGTTCCTGATTCCGCAGCGAGTCTCGGTGCAGCAGCAAGAGTCGACCCTGCAGGTGGAAGTGGAACTCGATGGCTTGAGCTGGCATCGGGCCGGGGTCATCGCGGACAAGCTGCGCAACCTGATCAGCGTCAGCTCGGTTGAACTGGCAATGGTTGAGCCATCGCGCCTGCAAGCCGCAGGCTGATCCCCGGTAAAACCCTGCAACCCTTGGCCGACAGGCTCCCGGCCTGGGCTGGCTATCCTTGGCTGTTCGTGGCTGGGCAACCGCGCCTCGTCCATAGCCCAAGGAGGCCAGCATGGCCGCCGTGCACATTCCCCAGGACCGTTGGCTGGAGCTGACCGAACTACTGCGCGACCTGCTGGCCCAGGGCCGTATCAGCCAGGACGCCGCCGAACAGGCGATGACAGCTCGCCACTTGGCAACCGACATCGCCTCGCATCCGCTGGAAACCATCGCCGCCCGCCAGTTGCCGGACCTGCAGCGCCCCGGCCACAGCCTGGACCTGGACAGCCTCACGGCCTGGCTCGCTCGCCAGGCTGGCCTGCCCTACCTGCACCTCGACCCGCTGCAGATCGATGCGGCCAGCATCACGCCCCTGATGTCCTGCGCCTTTGCCCAGCGACATGCAATCCTCGCAGTGGCCGTGGATGCCCAAAGCGTGACGGTGGCCAGCGCCCAACCGTACGTCACGGCCTGGAAAGCCGACCTGGCCCACGTTCTCAAGCGCTCCATAAGACACGTGATCGCCAACCCGGCGCAGATCCGCCGCCTGACCCAGGAGTTCTATCGCCTTGCGCGATCGGTCAGTGGCGCCAGCAACGAGCAGCGAGCCAGTACTCCGGGCGATTTCGAGCAGTTGCTGAAGCTGGGAAGCAGCGACCCGGCAGCGGACACCGACGACGCCCACACCGTCCATATCGTCGACTGGCTGTTCCAGTACGCCTTCGAGCAACGAGCCAGTGACATCCATATCGAACCTCGCCGCGAACAGGGCAACCTGCGTTTTCGCATCGACGGCATGCTGCACCACGTCTACGCGTTTCCAACCCAGGTGACCCTGGCCATCATCAGCCGCCTCAAGAGCCTTGGGCGCATGAACGTCGCGGAAAAACGCCGCCCACAGGACGGTCGGGTCAAGGCCCGCACGCCATCGGGCAACGACGTCGAGCTGCGCCTGTCGACCCTGCCCACGGCCTTCGGCGAGAAACTGGTGATGCGCATCTTCGACCCCCAGGTCCTGCTCAAGGACTTCGACCAGCTGGGCTTCTCCGGCGCGGACATGGAGCGCTGGCAGGCCATGACCACCCAGGCCCACGGCATCATCCTGGTCACCGGGCCCACAGGGTCGGGCAAGACCAGTACCCTCTACGCCACCCTGAGGCAGCTGGCGACACCTGAAATCAATCTCTGCACCATCGAGGACCCGATCGAAATGCTCGAGCCGGCGTTCAACCAGATGCAGGTGCAGCACAACATCGACCTGGACTTCTCCAGCGGCGTCCGCGCCCTGCTGCGCCAGGACCCGGACATCATCATGATCGGCGAAATCCGCGACCTGGAGACCGCCGAGATCGCGATCCAGGCCGCGCTGACCGGCCACCTGGTGCTGTCCACCCTGCACACCAACGACGCCCCGGGCGCCATCAGCCGCCTGCTGGAGCTGGGCGTACCGCATTACTTGATCAAGGCCACGCTGATCGGGGTCATGGCCCAGCGCCTGGTACGTACCCTGTGCGGCCATTGCAAGCAACCTGTGGATCTTAACGCGGACCAATGGCAGAGCCTGGCGCCTGCCGAGCGGCTGCCGGTACCCCTGCACGCCTACTGCGCCATTGGCTGTGTCGAGTGCCGAGGCACCGGCTACCGAGGGCGGGTCGGGGTCTATGAAATCCTGCGCATGAACGATGCCCTCAAGCCCCTGATCCAGCCTGACCTCGACTTGGCCGGACTGCGCCGCCAGGCCGCTGCCGACGGTATGCGCAGCCTGCGCCTGGCCGCCTCGTACCAGGTGACACAAGGGCTGACCAGCCTGGAGGAAGCCCTGCGGGTCACGCCCTGTAACGAGTCCCGATAGCGCCGCCAAAGCGCGCCTCTAGGGCTGGACTACGCTGTAGGCACAGCCAAAACGTGCAAGGAGCCGGGCATGAACATCCGCCAGAACATGATCACCTCGGGCGCCATCAGCCTACTGGCCATCGCCCTGGTGGCCGGCATCGGTCTCTGGGGCCAATCGCGCCTGGCCAGCGCCCTGCACGACAACGAACTCAATGCCAGCGCCCTGCGCAACCACCTGGAAGCCGACATGATGCATGACGCCCTGCGGGCCGATGTGCTGCAAGCGCTGAGCAGCCAGCCTGGTGATGAAGCGGCGGGCAATGAGGTGCGCGACAGCCTGCGCGAGCACGGCGACTGGTTCCGCAAGTCCCTGGCCGAGAATGCCCGGCTGCCACTGGCGTCGGAGATCCGCGAGGCCATCGGTGAACTGCAGCCGGTGCTGGAGAACTACATCCGGGCCGCACAGGACATTGCCGGGCTGGCCCTCAAGGATCCCCAGGCCGCGCGCCTGCAGATGCCGGAGTTTTCCCAGCGGTTCACTGAAGTGGAAACCCGCAACGAGGCCCTGAGCAGCAAGATCGAAGCCAGCAGCGCCCAGACCCGCGCCCGCAGCGAAACGGCGGTACGCCAGGCCGCCGGGTGGCTGATCGGCGGTAGCCTTTGCGCCGCGCTGGCCTTGTGCCTGCTGACCCGGCAACTGCTCAACCGCGTGCTCAAGCCCCTGGAGAAGTCCGTGGCCACGGCCCGGGCCATTGCCCAGGGCGACCTGACCCGCAGCATCAGCGTCGACAGCCATGACGAAGCCGGCCAACTGCAACAGGCTTTGGGCGAAATGCAGAACAACCTACGGCAGATGATCACCACCATCCGCCATGAAAGCGAGGAACTGCGCGGCCGCTCCCACAGCCTCAGCGGCACCTCGTCGCACATCGCCGACGGGGCCAGCGAGCAGGCCGATGGCGCCACCGACATGGCAGCAGCCATGGAACAGATGATCAGCAATATCGCCCAGGTCGCCGAACATGCGCGCAATGCCCAGAGCATTTCGTCCCAGTCCGAATCCCTGGCCGATAGCGGCGGCCAAGTGATACTCGGCGTGGTGGACGGCATGAGCCAGATTGCCGAGGCGGTCAACCAGTCCTCTGAAAGCATCACCGCCCTGGGCCAGTCCTCCGAAGAAATCCACTCGATCATCCAGGTGATCAACAGCATCGCCGAACAGACCAACCTGCTGGCGCTCAACGCCGCCATCGAGGCTGCCAGGGCCGGCGAGGCCGGGCGCGGGTTCGCCGTGGTCGCCGACGAGGTGCGCAACCTGGCGGCCCGTACGGCGCAATCGACCCAGGAGATCACCGGCATGATCCAACGCATCCGGGAAACCACCGAACAGGCGGTCAGCGGCATGCAGACCGGAGTCAGCCGGGTGAACGACGGGGTGAACATGGCCCAGCAGGCGGGCACCTCGATCAACGAGATCCGCCAGGGAGCCCAGCGCTCGGCGCTGATGGTCCAGGAGATCTCCCACACCATCGGCGAACAGTCCAAGGCCAGCGGCGAAGTCGCCCAGCGAGTGGAAATGATCAGCGAGGTGGCCCGGCGCAACAGCCAGGCCATGCGCGACCTGATCCTCACGGTGGAACAGATGGAGAGTTCGGTTGCCACCCTGCAGACCTCGGTCACGCGTTTCCAACTGTGAAGCCAAGGTCGAGACCTCATTGACCCATAGATGAACAGGTGAGCCTGATGCAGATCACAAGCGTGCTGCTACTTTTCGTCGCCCTGGCCGTGGCCCTGGTGTTCATGGGATTCAAGGTGGTACCCCAGGGCTACCAGTGGACCGTGGAGCGCTTCGGGCGCTACACCAACACCCTCAGGCCGGGGCTGAACATCATCATTCCAGTGATGGACCGCATCGGGCGCAAGATCAACGTCATGGAGAACGTGCTGGATATCCCGCCCCAGGAAGTCATCACCGCCGACAACGCCACGGTGCAGATCGACGCCGTATGCTTCTTCCAGGTGGTCAATACCGCCCAGGCCGCCTATGAGGTCAACAACCTCGAGCACGCCGTGCGCAACCTGCTGCAGACCAACATCCGTACCGTGCTCGGCTCCATGGAGCTGGATGCGATGCTCAGCCAACGCGATGCGATCAACGAGAAACTGCTGAAGACCGTGGACGAGGCCACCGCGCCCTGGGGCATCAAGATCACCCGGATCGAGATCAAGGACATCAGCCCACCGGCCGACCTGATGGCCGCCATGTCCGGGCAGATGAAGGCCGAACGGGTCAAGCGCGCGCAAATCCTGGAGGCAGAAGGCCTGCGGGCCGCCGCCATTCTCACCGCCGAAGGCAAGAAACAGGCGCAGATCCTGGAAGCAGAAGGCGAGCGCCAGGCGGCGTTTCTCGAATCCGAGGCCCGGGAGCGCCAGGCCGAAGCGGAAGCCAGGGCGACCCAAGTCGTGTCCGAGGCCATCGCCAATGGCAATGTCCAGGCCATCAACTATTTCGTGGCCCAGAAATACGTCGACGCCCTGGGCAAGCTGGCCTCGGCCAACAACAGCAAGGTGGTCCTGATGCCGCTGGAGGCCAGCCAGGTGATCGGCGCGGTGGGTGGCATCGGCGAAATCGTCAAGGCCACGTTCGACGGCAAGAAACCCTGAGGCAGGCTCCATGGCGACATTCCTGCAAGCACTGTCGTTCTGGGACTGGCTGGCCCTGGGCACCGTCCTGTTGATCCTCGAAGTGTTTGGCGCTGGCGGCTACCTGCTGTGGATCGGCCTGGCGGCAGCCTGTGTCGGGGTGCTGGCCTTCCTGCTCCCGGGCCTGCCGGGGGAAGCGCAGGTCTTGCTGTTCGGCCTGGTATCGGTACTGACCGCCCTGTACTGGTGGTACCGTCAACGCCGCGTGATTCGAACCAGCGACCAGCCGACCCTCAACCTGCGGGGCCAGGAGCTGATCGGCAAGACCTTCGTCGTGCACCAGGCCATCGCCAACGGCCGGGGGCGGATCAAGGTTGCCGACGGGGTATGGATTGCCAAGGGTGCAGACGCGCCGGTGGGCGCCCGGGTCCGGGTGATCGGCCAGGAAGGAAGCATCCTGCTGGTCGAAAACCTTGACTGACAGGCTACGGAACTCAGCCAGGGAATCTAGAATCAAACGGTGTAATTCCCCCTAGTCGGAGTCACCCATCATGCGTCTGAAAATAGCTGTCGTCACACTTGCCCTGCTGTCGTTGCCCATAGGTTCGGCAATGGCCGATACCTTCTGGCGCAACGTCATCTCCTCCGGTGCGACCACAGGCTCTACCTACCTGACCTTCAAGGACCACAAGTTGATCGTCGCCGCCCAGGACGATGCCGGCAGCTTCGTCGCCAGCAACGGCAGTATCCGTGGCCCCTACCTCGAAGCCGCCATGCAGAAGGTCCGTGCCGACAATCCCGGCCTCAAGGCCACCGACATGGAACTGGCCAATGCCATCCTGGCGAAGAATGCCGTCGCCCAGGAATAAACCGGGTCCAGAGATGGCCGATAGGAAAAACGCCGACCCTGGGGTCGGCGTTTTTTTATCCGCGCACCAACAGCGAATCAGCGATAAGCCTCCAGCGGTACGCAAGCACAGAACAGATTGCGATCACCGTAGACATTGTCCACCCGGTTCACCGCGGGCCAGTACTTGTGGGCCCGGGCATGGGCGCTGGGCAGCACCGCTTGCTCGATGCTGTAGGAACGCGCCCAGACCCCAGTGATATCCGCCAACGTATGGGGTGCGCCCTTGAGCGGATTGTCCTCGGCCGGCCAATGGCCGTCCTGCACCTGGGCGATTTCGGCGCGGATACTCAGCATGGCCTCGACAAAACGATCCAGCTCGGCCTTGGATTCGCTTTCGGTGGGTTCGACCATCAATGTTCCCGGTACCGGGAACGACATGGTCGGGGCGTGGAAGCCGTAGTCCATCAGGCGCTTGGCGACGTCTTCCTCGGTAATGCCGGTCAGGGCCTTGAGTGGTCGTAAATCGAGGATGCATTCATGGGCCACGCGACCGTTGCGCCCGCTGTAGAGCACCGGGAAGGCGCCACTGAGCTGGACGGCCAGGTAGTTGGCCGCCAGGATCGCCACCTCGCTGGCGTCGGCCAGCTGCGGCCCCATCATGGCGATGTACATCCAACTGATGGGCAAGATGCTCGCACTGCCCCAGGGCGCCGCACTGACCGCGTCGTTCTGTGGCAGCGGGCCGTCGATCGGCACCACCGGATGGTTGGCGACAAAGGGCGCCAGGTGGGCACGCACGCCGATCGGCCCCATGCCCGGGCCACCGCCGCCGTGGGGAATGCAGAACGTCTTGTGCAGGTTCATGTGGGAGACGTCGGCGCCAATGTCCGCGGGCCGGGCCAGGCCCACCTGGGCATTGAGGTTGGCGCCATCCATGTACACCTGGCCGCCATGCTGGTGGATGACTTCGCAGATCTGGCGAATGCCTTCTTCATAGACGCCATGGGTCGAAGGATAGGTGGCCATCAGGCATGACAGTTGTTCGCCAGCCTCCCGGGCTTTGGCCGCAAGGTCCGCAAGGTCGACATTGCCTGCCTCGTCGCATTCGACGATCACCACCTGCATCCCGGCCATCTGCGCCGATGCCGGGTTGGTGCCATGGGCCGAGGACGGGATCAGGCAGATATTGCGTTGCCCTTGCTGACGGCTCTCGTGATAGCGGCGGATGGCCAGGAGCCCGGCGTACTCGCCCTGGGCACCCGAGTTGGGCTGCATGCAAATGGCATCGAAACCGGTGATCGCGCACAACCAGCGTTCCAGCTCGTCGATCATCAGTTTGTAGCCAGTCGCCTGCTCCCGGGGCGCGAAAGGATGCAACTGGGCGAACTCCGGCCAGGTGATGGGGATCATCTCGCTGCTGGCGTTGAGCTTCATGGTGCAGGAACCCAGGGGGATCATCGACTGGTTGAGCGCCAGGTCCTTGTTCTCCAGCTGCTTGAGATAGCGCAGCATGCGGGTCTCGCTGTGATGGGCACTGAACACCGGATGGCTCAACACCGGGGTGCGACGCAGCAACTCGGCGGGTAATCCGGACTCCAGGTCCTCGGCATCCAGCGCGGCTACGTCCAGTCCGTGATCGGCCCCCAGGAATATATCCAGCAACCGAGCGACGGTGCTCTCGTCGCAGGTTTCGTCCAGGCTCAGGCCCAGCCGGCCACGCCCGAGAATCCGCAAGTTGATCCGCTGCGCCCTGGCACTCTCGATGATCGCGGTCTGGCTACCGCCTACTTCCAGGGTCAGGGTGTCGAAGAAATGTCGGTTGACCCGGACAATGCCGTGGCGTTCGAGCCCAGCGGCGAGGATGCAGGCCAATCGATGCACGCGCTGGGCGATGCGCTTGAGGCCCTGCGGGCCATGGTAGACCGCATAGAAGCCGGCGATGTTGGCCAGCAGGACCTGGGCGGTACAGATGTTGGAGTTGGCTTTTTCGCGGCGGATATGCTGCTCGCGAGTCTGCAGGGCCATGCGCAGGGCCACCTGGCCCCGGGCGTCGCGAGAGGCACCGATGATGCGCCCGGGCATGGCCCGCTTGTACTCGTCGCGACAGGCGAAGAATGCGGCATGGGGCCCACCGTAGCCCATGGGTACGCCAAAACGCTGGGACGAGCCCAGCACCACATCTGCGCCCAGCTCGCCGGGCGGGGTCAGCACCAGCAGGCTCAGCGGGTCGGCAGCGACGCAAGCCAGGGCCTGCCGAGCGTGCAGTTGCTCGATCAACGGGCGCAGGTCGCGGATCTCGCCGTGGGTGTCCGGGTACTGCAGCAGAGCGCCGAAGACCTCATGCCCGGACAGCCGGTCCACGGTATCGACGATCAGCTCGAAACCGAAGGCCTCGGCACGGGTGCGCACGACGGAAATGGTTTGCGGATGGCAGTGTTCATCGACGAAGAACCGGTTGCTCCTGGACTTGGCCACGCGCCTGGCCAGGGCCATGGCCTCGGCCGCCGCGGTAGCTTCGTCCAGCAGCGAGGCATTGGCCAGGTCCAGGCCTGTGAGGTCGATGGTCATCTGCTGGAAGTTCAACAAGGCCTCCAGCCGGCCTTGGGCAATTTCTGGCTGGTAAGGGGTATAGGCGGTGTACCAACCTGGGTTCTCCAGCACGTTACGCAGGATCACCCCCGGGGTCAGTGTGCCGTGGTACCCCATGCCGATCAGGCTGGTCCAGACCTGGTTCTGCGCGGCATAACCCCTGAGCCGGGCCAGGGCTGCTTCCTCGTCGAGAGCCGCTGGCAAGTCCAGTGCCCGATTGAAGCGGATGGCCGGCGGCACCGTCTGCTCGATCAACTCGACCCGACTGCCGAGCCCAAGGCTGGCAAGCATGGCTTGCTGCTCCTCGGCATCGGGCCCCAGGTGCCGGTTGAGAAATGCGTTGGGCTCACGTAGCTGGCTCAGGGATGGCGACCGGGACATGGCAGGCTCCTCCGATAAACGGCGCTCAGCGTCGATGCGACTGGGTGCCAAGCAGCATAGCAGTCGATTTTGCCCATCGACGCTCTAGCATCCCGGGACAATCGGGACCATCATGCGCAGCGTCAACGCACCAAGCCCGGTGCGCCTCAACCCATGCTCTTATCGTCCGCTTATCGGGTGTCCCATCGTCATGAGCCAACTACCTTTCCTGCCGTTCTCCAAACCCACCATCGATGAGTCCACCATCGCCGCCGTCGGCGATGTGTTGCGCTCGGGGTGGATCACCAGCGGGCCCAAGGTCCAGGCCTTCGAAGCCCAGCTCTCGGAATTCTTCGGCGGGCGTACGGTGCGTACCTTCAACTCCGGCACCTGCACCATGGAGATCGCCTTGCGCATCGCCGGCATCGGCCCTGGCGATGAAGTCATCACCACGCCCATCTCCTGGGTGGCCACCGCCAACGTGATCCTCGAAGTGGGCGCCACTGCGGTGTTCGCCGATATCGATCCGGTGACCCGCAACATCGATCTGGCCCAGGTCGAAGCTGCCATCACCCCACGCACCAAGGCCATCATCCCGGTCTACCTGGCCGGCCTGCCGGTAGACATGGACCGCCTGTATGCCCTGGCCAGCAAGCATGGCCTGCGAGTGGTGGAGGATGCCGCCCAGGCCCTGGGCTCGAGCTGGAACGGCCAGCGCATCGGCGCCGGTGGCGACTTCGTGTCCTTCAGCTTCCAGGCCAACAAGAACGTCACCTCCTCCGAAGGCGGCTGCCTGGTGCTCAATACACCGGAAGAAGTGCGCCTGGCCGAGAAGTACCGCCTGCAAGGGGTAACCCGCAGTGGCCAGGACGGCCTGGACGTGGATGTACTGGGTGGCAAATTCAACATGACCGACGTTGCCGCCGCCATCGGCCTCGGACAGTTCGCCCATATCGAGGCGATCACTGCCCATCGTCGCGAACTGGCCCGGCACTACTTCGAATGCTTCGGCAGCGACTTCCAGGAACGCTACGGCGCCCAGCTGCCACCAGCGGACTTCAACAACAGCAATTGGCACCTGTTCCAGCTGGTACTGCCGGAGCGCAAGGACGGTAAGCCCGCACGTGCCACCTTCATGGAGCAGATGCAGGAACGGGGAATTGGCATCGGCTATCACTATCCGCCGATTCACTTGCTGAGCCTGTACCGCGAGCGCGGCTTCAAGGAAGGAATGTTCCCGGTAGCGGAACGGGTTGGTCGCCTGATCGTGTCGTTGCCAATGTTCACGGCGATGAACAAGAGCGATGTGGAGCGCGCGGTAGCCGCGGTGAAGGAAGTCCTGCAAGGTTGAACCCGCGGCCGGCCTGGCATGCCAGGCCGGCCGCAATGCAGCTTACTCGCCGATGGAAGCCTTGTAGCCTGCGGCGTCCAGCAGCTTTTCCAGGTCGGCTGGGTTGGCTGGCTTGAGCTTGAAGATCCAGGCGTCGTACGGCTCGCTGTTGAGCAGTTCAGGGCTGGCGCTCAGCTCCTCGTTGACCTCGATTACTTCACCCGCCACCGGGGCATAGATATCGGAAGCGGCCTTTACCGACTCCACGACTCCGGCCTGGTCCCCTGCCCCGAACACCTTGCCGACTTCGGTCAGCTCGACGAATACCACGTCGCCCAGAGCCTCCTGGGCATGGTCGCTAATACCCACGGTCACGCTGCCATCGGCTTCCAGGCGGGCCCATTCGTGGCTTTCGGCAAAACGCAGGTGGGCAGGGATATCGCTCATGTTCTATGTCCTCAAGAAGAAATGATCAGCGGCGCAACGCCCGCTGCAAAATGTTAGATCAAGGTTTTGCCATGGCGCACGAAGGTCGGCTTGACTACCCGCACCGGGTACCACTTGCCACGGATTTCCACTTCGGCTCGATCACCGGTGGCCATCGGCAGCCGCGCCAGGGCAATCGACTTACTCAGCGTAGGGGAGAAACTACCACTGGTGATCTCTCCTTCGCCAACATCAGCGATACGAACCACCTGGTGCGCCCGTAGAACCCCACGCTCTTCCAGGACCAGACCCACCAGTTTCTGCTTCACGCCGGCCGCTCGTTCGGCCTCCAGGGCAGCACGCCCGATGAATTGGCGCGAGGCCGGTTCCCAGGCGATGCTCCAGGCCATGTTCGCCGCCAGGGGCGAAACCTCCTGGTGGATATCCTGGCCATAGAGGTTCATGCCGGCCTCCAGGCGCAAGGTGTCCCGGGCACCCAGGCCAATGGGCGAGATGCCCGCGCCTACCAGGTCGTTGAAAAATGCCGGGGCCTGTTCGGCAGGCAGGACGATTTCCAGCCCATCCTCACCGGTATAGCCAGTACGGGCGATGAACCAGTCACCGTCGGTGCGCCCCTGGAAGGGCTTGAGTTGCTGGATCAGGGTGGCCCGCGACTGGCTCACCAGCTCGGCGATGCGCTGCCGGGCCTGAGGCCCCTGGATCGCCAGCATGGCCAGTTCCGGGCACTCGCGCAGCTGTACCTGGAAGCTCCCCAATTGCGCTTGCATCCAGGCCAGGTCCTGCTCGCGGGTGGCCGCATTGACCACCAGGCGATAGGTGTCGTCGAGACGGTAGACGATCATGTCGTCGACGATGCCGCCCCGCTCATTGAGCATGGCGCTGTACAACGCCTGGCCGGGGCTGTGCAGGCGTTCGACGTCATTGGCCAATAGATGCTGGAGCCAGGCCTTGGCCTGGGGGCCGTCGACATCGATCACGGTCATGTGGGATACATCGAACACCCCGCAGTCACGTCGCACCTGATGGTGCTCCTCGACTTGCGAGCCGTAGTGCAAGGGCATATCCCAACCGCCAAAATCGACCATTTTCGCGCCAAGGGCGAGATGCAGGTCATACAGAGGCGTACGCTGTCCCATGGGTTTCTCCTTCCGGGCGTGGCGAGGGTGCGGGCTGGCGCTGCAAAGGTGAAAGCCTTGAAAAACAAGGCCTACAGCCGGTTTCAGCGTCCCGGCCAAACAACAGACCGCACCGAATGCCGCGCATTGTAGCCGCAAGGTGCAGGGCTGGCACCTAACCGATTCGATGGGCCGAGCGGCGGATCAGGCCGATCACCGGCAACAGCCCCACCAGCACCAGGGTCAGGGCCGGCAGCGAAGCCCGTGCCCATTCCCCTTCACTGGTCATTTCAAAGATCCGTACCGCCAGGGTGTCCCAGCCGAACGGGCGCATGAGCAACGTAGCGGGCATTTCCTTGAGCACGTCGACGAACACCAGCAGGGCGGCGCTCAAGGTCCCGGGCAACAGCAGCGGCAGATACACTTTGAAAAACAGTCGCGGACCACCGACCCCCAAGCTGCGAGCGGCCTCAGGCAGCGACGGGCGAATCCGTTCCAGGCTGGTTTCCAACGGGCCATAGGCCACGGCAATGAAGCGCACCAGATAAGCCAGCAGCAATGCACAAAGGCTGCCCAGCAGCAAAGGCTTGCCAGCGCCCCCCAGCCAACTGGAAAGCGGGATCACCAGTTCACGGTCCAGGTAACTGAAAGCCAGCATGATCGATACCGCCAGCACCGAGCCCGGCAACGCATAACCGAGGTTGGCCAGGCTCACGCCACTGCGGATGCCACGGGTTGGCGCCAGGCGCCGGGCAAAGGCCAGCATCAGCGCGACGCTGACGGTAATCAGCGCGGCCATGCCCCCCAGGTACAGGGTATGGACGATCAACCCGGCATAACGCTCATCCAGGTCGAAGCGACCGCGCTGCCAGAACCAGGCCAGCAATTGCAGCAGCGGGATCACGAAGGCACAGGCGAATACCAGCAGGCACCAACCCGTGGCCGCCAGGGCCTTGATGCCACGCAGCGGATACAAGGCCTTGCCCCGGGGCCGTTCGTTACCCGTGCGGCTGGCGCCCCGGGCGCGCCGTTCGCCATACAGCACCAGCATCACGGCCAGCAGCAACAGGCTGGCCAGTTGGGCGGCACTGGAGAGGCTGAAGAAGCCATACCAGGTCTTGTAGATCGCCGTTGTGAAGGTGTCGAAGTTAAAGACCGCCACCGCGCCGAAATCCGCCAGGGTCTCCATCAGGGCCAGAGCTACCCCGGCGCCGATGGCCGGTCGGGCCATGGGCAGCGCCACGCGCCAGAACGCTTGCCAGGGCGATTGCCCGAGCACCCTCGCAGCCTCCATCAAGCCCTTGCCCTGGGCCAGGAAGGCGTTGCGCGCCAGCAGGTAGACATAGGGATAGAACACCAGGACCAGGACCAGGATCACCCCACCGGTGGAACGCACCCTCGGCAACCTGAGGCCACTACCGAACCACTCCCGCAACAGGGTCTGCACCGGCCCGGAAAAATCCAGCAGGCCAACGAAGACAAAGGCCAGCACATAGGCCGGGATCGCAAACGGCAGCATCAGCGCCCAGTCCAGCCAGCGTCGCCCCGGGAACTCGCAGAGGCTGGTGAGCCAGGCCAGGCTCACTCCCAGCAACGTGACCCCGACGCCGACCCCGAGCACCAGGGTCAGGGTATTGCCGAGCAGACGCGGCATCTGGGTTTCCCACAGGTGGGACCAGATCTGCTGGTCGACGGCCTGCCAGGAAAACAGCAGCACACTCAGAGGCAACAGCACCAGGGCCGCGACGGCAAAAACCAGGGGATACCAGCGACGTTGGGCAGGGTGGGCCACGGAAAACTCTCAGGTCAGGGGAAGGGCTTCAAGGCTGGGCCGCGAAAGAAAACGCCCCGCAAAGGCGGGGCGCAGTATAACGGCAGGCTCAGTTCCAGCCCGCGCGGTCCATCAGGCGAATGGCCTCGGCCTGGCGCTTGCCGGCAATCTCCACCGGCAGGGTATCGGCGACGAACTTGCCCCAGCTGGCCACTTCCGCAGACGGTGCCACCGCTGGGTTGGCCGGGAACTCCTGGTTGACGTCGGCGAAGATCTTCTGCGCTTCAGGGGTGGTCATCCACTCCACCAGCGCCTTGGCGGCCTCCGGATGCGGTGCATGCTTGGTCAGGCCGATCCCCGACAGGTTCACGTGTACCCCACGATCGCCCTGGTTCGGCCAGAACAGTTTCACCGCCAGGTTCGGCTTCTGCTTGTGCAGGCGGCCGTAGTAGTAGGTGTTGACGATCCCCACGTCGCACTGGCCAGCGTTGATGGCTTCCAGCACGGCGATGTCGTCGGAGAACACGTCGGTGGACAGGTTGTTGACCCAGCCCTTGAGGATCTCCTCGGTCTTGTCCGCGCCATGGGTCTCGATCAGCGTGGCGGTCAGCGACTGGTTGTAGACCTTCTTCGCCGTGCGCAGGCACAGGCGGCCTTCCCACTGCTTGTCGGCCAGGGCTTCATAGGTGGTCAACTCGCCCGGCTTGACCCGTTCGGTGGAGTAGGCCAGGGTCCGCGCCCGCAGGCTCAGGCCGGTCCAAGCGTGGTTGGAGGAGCGGTATTGCAGGGGAATGTTGCTGTCGATGACCTTGGAGGTGAAGGGCTGCAGGATGCCCATCTGTTCGGCCTGCCAGAGGTTGCCGGCGTCCACGGTCAGCAGCAGGTCGGCGGTGGCGTTCTCACCCTCGGCCTTGATGCGCTGCATCAGCGGCGCTTCCTTGTCGGTGATGAACTTGATCTTCACCCCGGTCTTCTGGGTGTAGGCATCGAACACCGGCTTGATCAGCTCGTCGATACGGGAGGAGTAGACCACCACTTCGTCGGCGGCCTGGGCAGTGCCGGCGATGAGGGTGAGTGCCAGGGCGGTCAGTAGACGCTTCGGTGCCAACATGGGAGCAGTCTCTCGTATGCAAAGTGAGGCGAAATGATAAGGACTACCATTTGCTGGCTCAACCGAACCCGGAGCCGAGGAGTAACCAGATGTTGCGCGGGAAAAACGCGACCCGCCTTGCAGCGGCGCCTGCCCCGGCAGGCACCATCGGGGGCCCGGATCACTCGGCCCGGGCCAGCTCCGGCAGGTCGCCACTCAGGCCCAGTGCCTGGCGCACGAACAGGGCCTTGGCCTCGGGCATCTGGTCGACCACCTTCAAGCCGGTGTTGCGCAGCCAGCGCAGCGGCAACGGATCGGCCTGGAACAGCCGCTCGAAACCCTCCATGGCAGCCATCAGCGCCAGGTTATGAGGCATGCGCTTGCGCTCGAAACGGCTCAGCACCTTGACCTCGGCCAGGCGCTCGCCACGTCCGGTAGCCTCCAGCAACACCTGGGCCAGTACCGCGGCGTCGAGGAACCCCAGGTTGACCCCCTGCCCCGCCAGCGGATGGATGGTGTGGGCCGCATCGCCGATCAGCGCCAGGCCCTCGGCCACATAGCGCTTGGCATGGCGCTGGCGCAACGGCACGCAAAGCCGTGGATCGGCGCCGAGCACCTGGCCCAGGCGCCCCTCAAAGGCCCGTTCCAGCTCGGCACAGAAGCTTGCGTCGTCCAGCGCCATCAGGCGCTCGGCCTCGGCGGGCGTGGTGGACCAGACGATGGAGCACCAGTCGTGCTGGCCATCCCGCACCAGAGGCAGGAAGGCCAGTGGGCCGGTGTCGGTGAAGCGTTGCCAGGCCGTCAGTTGGTGAGGCTGGCTGCTGCGCACGCTGGTAACGATGGCGTGGTGCAGGTAATCCCATTCGCGGGTGGCGCAACCGGTGAGGCGGCGCACCGCCGAGTTGGCACCGTCGGCAGCGACCACCAGTGGCGCCCGCAGCGTGCGGCCATCGGCCAGGGTCAGCAGCCAGTCTTCGCCGGAGCGGCGCATCTGCTCCAGCCGCGCATTGGCCAGCAGACCGATATCACACTCATGCAAGCGCTCTAGTAGGGCATCCTGGACTACCCGGTTCTCAACGATGTGCCCCAGCACTTCGGCATGCACGCTGGCCGCCGAAAAGTGGATCTGGCCAGTACCACTGCCGTCCCAGACCTGCATATCGCGATAAGGGCTGCTGCGCCGGCCAGCGATGCCATCCCAGGCGCCGAGACGCTGCAAAATCCGCTGGCTAGCCGCCGACAGGGCACTGACCCGGGGTTCGAATGGCGACTGCTCGTCGAAAGGCTTGACGCTCAGGGAGCCGCCATCGAGCAACAGCACTTCCAGACCGCTACCCTGCAACGCCAGGGCCAGGGCACTGCCGACCATGCCGGCTCCGACAATCAGCACATCTGCGCGCATTTCCATGCCTTAGGCCTATCTCGCTTGCGGCTTGAGCCGCACATAAAGGGTTTTGTCGACCCGCGCCACCAGGGTGCCGGAGCCATCGTGAATCTCTACCTGCAACTGCGGCAGGTACTTTTCTCCGGCAGCGGTGTGCTGGCGGATCTGGTCGATCAGGGCCTGGTCGATGTTGAACCGGGCGAACACCGGGCCCTTGCCCGGCGCGATGAAATCAATGGCTGCGGCCTTGTCCCAGACGATGTAGTCGCGCCCCAGGTTCTCCATCAGCATCAGCATGAAGAACGGGTCCACCATCGAATACAGGCTGCCGCCGAACTGGGTGCCGACATAGTTGCGGTTGTACCAGCCCAGGCCCATGGACACCTGGACCTCGCGAAAGTCCGCGGCGATGTGGCCAATCCGCACTCCTGCCCCGAAATAGGGTGGGTACAGGTTCAACACCCAACGCAACAGGCGCGCCTTGCCGACGCGTCGGGCCAGCCACTCACGCATCCGGACGAACGCCCAGGCCCATGGCCTGGCGGGCGAACCAGCGCTTGGCCGGCGGCAGCAGGTCCAGGCCGAGCAAGCCCAGGTTACGCCCCACCGAGAGCAGTGGCAGCTTGCTGCCGAACAGTCGCGTCACCTGGTCCGAGAATCCCACGGTCAGGTTCTGGTCCAGGCGCTGGCGCTCACGATAGGCCTGCAGGACCGTAAAGTCGCCCGGCGCACGCTCGCTGCCGAGCAGGGCATCGGCCAGGGCCTGGGCGTCACGCAACGACAGGTTGAAACCCTGGCCGGCGATCGGGTGCAGGCTATGGGCGGCATTGCCCAGTACCACCAGGTGCGGGCGCACCTGTTCCTCGGCCTCCACCAGGGACAACGGGTACAGGTGCCGGGCGCCCACTTGCCTGAGGGTGCCCAGGCGATAGCCGAATACTCCCTGCAACTCACTGAGGAAGCTGCGTTCGTCCAGCGCGGCCAGGCGCTGGGCGTCCATCCCCTGGCGGGTCCAGACCAGCGCACAGCGGTTTTCCGGCAGCGGCAGCAAGGCCATCGGGCCATCATCGGTGAAGCGCTCGAAGGCCATGCCCCCATGGGCTTCGCTGGGCGTGATGTTGGCGATCAATGCGCTCTGGTCATAGGGTCGGTTCCTGACCCCGATACCCAGTTGCTCGCGCAAACCGGAACGACCGCCATCGGCGAGCACCGCAAGATCGCACTCAAGGGTGGTTTCGTCATTCAGGGTCAGGCGGTAGCCACCTTCCAGCGGCTCCAGGCGAGTCACCTCGGCCGGACAGCGCCAACTGATCACATCCTTGTCCAGCCCCTGCCACAGGCATTGGCCGAGCCAGGCGTTTTCCACTACATAGCCCAGGGCCGGAACGCCTTCTTCCATCGCCGACAAGCGCGCAGTGGAGAAACGGCCACGGTCGGACACATGAATCTGCTTGATCGGCTCGGCGCGCCGGGAAATCGCCTGCCACAGGTCCAGGCGCTGGTAGATCTGCCGGGCGCCGAAGGACAACGCCGAGGAGCGTGCGTCATAGCTGGGCTGGAAACTGTCGCCAGGAGCGAATGGCTCGATCAGCACGATCTTCCAGCCACGAGCCTTGGCCCCGGCCTGCAGGGCCAAAGCCAGGCTGGCACCGACCAGGCCGCCACCGATGATGGCCAGGTTGACCCGGCTCATGATGCCCGGACCTGGGCAGCGGCCATCAGCGCCTCGATCTCGGCGACGCTCTTGGGCACGCCTCCTGTCAGAATTTCACAGCCCTGCTTGGTCACTACCACGTCGTCCTCGATGCGCACGCCAATGCCGCGCCACTTCTTCGCTACTTGCTGGTTGTCCGGGGAGATGTAGATGCCCGGCTCCACGGTCAGCGCCATGCCGACCTCCAGTACCCGCCACTCGCCGCCGACCTTGTACTCGCCGACATCGTGTACATCCATGCCCAGCCAGTGCCCGGCACGGTGCATGTAAAACGCCTTGTAGGCCTCGCTGGCGATCAGCTCGTCAACATTGCCTTCCAGCAGGCCCAGCTTCACCAGACCGTTGGTGATGACCCGAACCGTCGCTTCATGGGCCTGGTTCCAGTGTTTTTCCGGGGCGATCTCGGCGAAGGCGGCTTCCTGAGATGCCAGCACCAGTTCGTAGATCGCCTTCTGCTCCGGGGAAAACCGGCCATTGACCGGCCAGGTACGGGTGATATCGCTGGCATAGCAGTCGATTTCACAACCGGCATCGATCAGCACCAGGTCACCGTCCTTGAGCAACGCATCATTTTGCTGGTAGTGCAGGATGCAGCTGTTACGACCCGCCGCGACGATGGAACCGTAGGCCGGCATCTTCGCCCCGCCCTTGCGGAACTCATAGTCCAATTCGGCTTCCAGGCTGTACTCATGCAACCCTGGCCGACCGGCCTGCATCGCCCGGATATGCGCCTGGGCGGAAATCCGCGCGGCCTCGCGCATCACCTTCACTTCCGCCGCCGATTTATACAGGCGCATGTCGTGCAGCAGATGATCCAGGGCAACGAATTCGTTCGGTGGCTGGGCGCCGAGATGGGCCTTGGAACGGATTACGTTGATCCAGTCCATCAGGTGGCGATCGAACTCGGGGTTGCTGCCCATGGCCGAATAGACCCGGTCGCGCCCCTCGATCAAACCAGGAAGGATGTCGTCGATATCGGTGATGGGAAAGGCATCGTCCGCCCCATAGTCGCGGATCGCGCCTTCCTGGCCGGCCCGCAGGCCATCCCAGAGCTCGCGCTCGGCGTTGCGCTCACGGCAGAACAGCACGTATTCGCCATGCTCGCGACCGGGCATCAGCACGATCACCGCCTGGGGCTCGGGGAAGCCGCTGAGGTACTGGAAGTCGCTGTCCTGGCGGTAGACGTGTTCCACGTCGCGGTTGCGAATGGCCACGGCCGCCGCCGGCAGGATCGCGATGCTATTGGGCTCCATCTGCGCCATGAGCGCCTTGCGGCGCCGACTGTATTCCGCTTTCGGGATATGAATCATGGGCAGGCCGGCTCCCGTCAGATCAATGCAGAGACGGCTTGGCGGCCGGTACGGCGGCCTTGTTGGTTTCGGTGAACAGCAACAGCGGCGCGACCCGCAGGTACTCCATCACTTCCATGTAGTCGTTTTCACCGTCGTCGGATTCTTCCAGGGCGTCCTGGACCTGAGCGATGGCTGCAAGGTCCTGCAACACTTCCGTAGCTTCGGCGCTCAGGGCGCTGCTATCGCGGGAGTTGAGGCCAAAACCGGCGAGGAATCCCTGGCACCATTGGCCCAGGGCAGCGGCGCGTTCGGCCAGCGGCGCGTCATCGCTGGGCAGCAGCAGGACCACGGTCATGTCGTCGCTGGTCAGCTCGCCTTTGACCATTTCCTGCAGGCCGATCAAGGCATTACGTACGTTATCCTGAGGCTCGCCTTCGAGCAGCTCGGTGGCATCCACCAGCCAGCCGTCGGCGTCGAACCCGGCGCCGGCACAGCTACGACCTAGCAACAGGCCGTGCAGTTCGGCAGGGGAAACAGGATGGCCATTGCTGCTGAGCAGGGTGGCGAAAGCACTATAAGGGGAGTTCTGAATGGGCATGGGCAGCTAGGCGCCAAGCGGCGCAATGTCTAGAATGAAGGCCTTGTATCGTAGGGCGTGTCACCGTTCATTGCCAGCGTCGCGTTGTGCTTTGCGCCCCGCTACAACGGTCCACAGGGCCTCGGGCAAGGGACAGTCCACCGACCGGCAGCACCAGACGGCCAGGAGCGTCCAGGTTGTCCGGGGGCAGCCAAGCCAGTTGCCACTCATCAGACCAAATTCAGTGGGACACAATGGAAGACACCGACCTGCACGCACTGATGGCCAGACTCGAACTGCTTATTACCCGGGTCGAGCAACTAAAGAGTCAAAACGCACTCTTATTAGCTCAGGAAAAAACCTGGCGCGAGGAACGCGCGCACCTCATTGAAAAAAACGAAATCGCCCGGCGTAAGGTCGAATCGATGATTTCGCGCCTCAAGGCCCTGGAGCAAGACTCATGAGTTCAAGCAATAGCGTTACCGTGCAGATCCTCGACAAAGAATATTCGATCATCTGCCCCCAGGAAGAACGTAGCAATCTGGTGAGCGCCGCCCGTTACCTGGACGGCAAGATGCGCGAGATCCGCAGCAGCGGCAAGGTCATCGGGGCCGACCGCATCGCCGTGATGGCCGCCCTGAACATTACCCACGACCTGCTGCACCGCCAGGAACGCCCGGACGTCCAGAGCAGCGGGACGACCCGCGAGCAAGTGCGCGACCTGCTGGAGCGTGTCGACCTGGTCCTGGCCACCGATTCGGACACAAGCAAAGCTGATTCCTGACAGCGGTTGCGGTATACTCCCGCCACTCCCTGGGGTGCTTGCCAGTTGGCGATGTCCCTGAGCCGATTTGCACTACCCTGGAAGTTGCACGTTGGGCTGGTGTGCATGTCCGCTAGACGGAAAGCCTTAAAGCCTGCTGCATCTCCCGCCTTGAACTCTCGGGTTCAAGGGCTAAGTCGACAGCGGTTCGCCTGGGGAGCCTGAATTGCCAATCAATGCCAGTTAGCCAAGCTGGCATTGGTTTTTCCGGGTAGGCTGTCCTGCCATCCCGACTGCCAATAGCTGCCTCCATGACCGAACCTGCGCCGCTCTCCCGCCCGCAACTTCGCCGCATGCTGCGTAAAACCCGCCGTGCCCTGACCCCTGCCCAGCAGCGCCAGGCCGCCCGTGGTTTGTATCGACAGTTGGCGCAAGACCCGGTGTTTCGTCGCGCGCGGCACCTCTCGCTGTACCTGCCCACCGACGGAGAGATCGATCCACGTCTACTGTTGCGTGCCGCCCAGCGCCGGGGCAAGGCCACCTACCTGCCGGTACTCAGCGCCTGGCCACGGACCAAGATGGTCTTCCAGCGCATTCGGCCAGGAGAGCAGCTGCGCCCCAATCGCTTTCGTATCCTCGAACCCAAAATCAATGTCGCCCGGCAACGCAAGGTCTGGGCCCTGGACCTGGTACTGCTGCCCCTGGTGGGGTTCGATGAAGAAGGTGGGCGCCTGGGAATGGGCGGGGGCTTCTATGACCGCAGCCTGGCCTATCTCGCGCGCCGCCAGAGTTGGCGCAAGCCGAAGCTGCTGGGGCTGGCCCACGAGTGCCAAAAGGTCGGGAAACTGGATCAGGCCAGTTGGGATGTACCGCTACACGGCACGGTGACCGATCGGGGATGGTACGGGGCCAGGTAGGCACCGAACCCGATCAGTAGCGATTCAACGCTTGAGAGGTTGCGATTGCTGCTGTGCGATCTCGACGGGAGCATCGGTCTTGCTGGCCCATAAGCTCTGCGCATAACCGGTGGTCACAACGCCCAAACCGAACAAAATAACCAAAATCCATAGCAAATCCGGTTGGCGTTTCATCGATTGCCCCCCCTCAGGCAAATCACACACTGGTGGTAACGGCGTCCATGACAGGCCGAACAGCAGCGTCAAGCTTAAAATCCCGGCATTTTGCGATAACGTGAACCGACACGCAAATGCTGGCGTCAACCGACCGTCGGTTTGTCATAAAATTGCCAGATCACCCGTTCACTCACCTTGTCGGAGGGCAAGAACATGGCCTATTGGCTGATGAAATCCGAGCCGGACGAGCTCTCCATCGAGGGTTTGCAAGCCCTTGGCCAGGCCCGCTGGGACGGCGTGCGCAACTACCAGGCACGCAACTTCCTGCGCGCCATGGCCGAGGGCGACGAGTTCTTTTTCTATCACTCAAGTTGTCCCGAACCGGGCATTGCCGGGATCGGTCGGATCGTCAAGGGCGCCTACCCGGACCCGACGGCCCTGGAGCCGGAAAGCGTCTATTTCGATCCCAAGTCCAGCGCCGAGAAGAATGCCTGGAGCGCTATCGACGTGGCCCATGTACAGACCTTCGGCAGGGTCCTGCGCCTGGACTATCTCAAGCAACAGGCGGCCCTCGCCGACATGCCCCTGGTGCAAAAAGGCAGCCGCCTGTCGGTCATGCCCGTGACTGCCGAGCAATGGGCCGCGGTACTCACCCTGCGCTGACCCGCGACACTGCCACGGCCATGCAAGCCATGGCAGCATCGGCGGTTTTTTGCCTGGCACCCCATGCAGCCCGCGAACAATGGGGTTAGGCTAGCGCCCTTTACATTTGACGAGCATCAAGCCGCCCAGGCCCAGGGTTCGTCAGACTAGGACGCTATAGCCGCAGGACGCAGAACCCATGTCGACGAACCATCGTTCTTCCCGCCTCTTCGCTGTTTCCCTCTTGATTCTGTTGCTCGCCGCCGGTGGTTTCGGCTACTGGAAATCCCTCCAGGACCGCCTGCCCGAAGGCCTGAGCATGGGTAACGGCCGGCTCGAGGCCACTGAAGTACAGATCGCCAGCAAGATTCCGGGGCGCCTGGCCGAGGTCCGGGTCCATGAAGGTGACAAGGTGCTCCAGGGGCAGTTGCTGGCGCGCATGGATACTCGCACCCTGGAGGCCCAGCGCGCCCAGGCCGAGGCCGAAGTGGCCCGGGCCCGGGAAAACCTCAGTGCCGCCGAAGCTAACGTGCAACTGCGCCAGAGCGAACTGCTGCTGGCCAACCAGGAGCTCAAGCGCTCACAGGAATTGTTCCGCCGTGGCTTCGCCAGCCAGCAGATCATCGACCAGCAGCAAGCCCGCCTGAGCACCGGCAACGCCGCCGTGCTGGCGGCCCAGGCCCAGGTCGCAGCGGTCAAGGCGGCAATTGGCGCGGCCCAGGCCCAGGTGGCCCAACTCACCAGTGAAATCGACGACAGCAGCCTGCGGGCCCCCATCGACGGCATCATCCAGCTGCGCCTGGCCGAACCTGGCGAAGTGCTGGGCGCCGGTGGCCGGGTACTGTTGCTGATCGACCCCAACGACCAGTACATGAATCTCTACCTGCCGGCTTCGGTCACCGGTCGCCTGACCGTTGGCGACGAAGCGCGGATCATGCTCGACGCCCTGCCCAACCAGCCATTGCCGGCGAAGATCAGCTTTGTCGCGGCCAAGTCGCAGTTCACTCCCAAAGAAGTGGAAACCCGGGATGAGCGCCAGAAGCTGGTGTTCCGGGTCAAGGTGCACCTCACCCAACCTGCTGCGGTACCACAAGCCAAGCCAGGCATGCCTGGCGCCGGCTATGTGCGCACGGCTCCCGTGGACTGGCCGGCCAACCTGAAATGAGCGCCCTGGCGCTGCACGCGACGGGCATCGGCCATCGCTACGGTTCCCAGCAGGCGCTGGTGGACATCGCCTTCAGCCTCCCGGCAGGTACCCGCTGCGGCCTGATCGGGCCTGACGGCGCCGGCAAATCCAGCCTGCTGGGGCTGATCGCCGGGGTCAAGAAACTCCAGCAGGGCGATCTCCAGGTACTCGGTGGCGATATTACCCAGCGCCGCCATCGCAGCAGCCTGTATCCGCGCATTGCCTTCATGCCTCAGGGCCTGGGCGGCAACCTGTACCCGGAGCTGTCCATCAGCGAGAACATCCGCTTCTTCGCCACCCTGTTCGGCCTGCCGGCCAAGGAATGCGAACAGCGCATGCACAGCCTGCTGCAGGCCACCGATCTGCTGCGTTTCGCCGAACGCCCGGCCGGCAAGTTGTCGGGCGGGATGAAACAGAAGCTTGGGCTGTGCTGTGCGCTGATCCATGAACCGGACCTGCTGATCCTCGACGAGCCCACCACAGGGGTCGATCCGCTTTCGCGCCGGCGTTTCTGGGAACTGGTGGAGGACGTGCGCCGGCAACGCCCACAACTGACGCTCCTGGTCGCCACCGCCTACATGGAGGAAGCCGAGCAGTTCGAGCATTGCCTGATGCTCGACCGGGGCCGGTTGATTGCCCAAGGCCTGAGCCGGGAACTGGCCGGAGTGACCGCCAGCGGCAAGCTCGACGACGCCTTTACCCATTTCCAGGGCGACGCCCGCCACGACAGCCAGCCGCTGGTGATTCCGCCCCGCTCCAGCGACAACCAGGACATCGCCATCGAGGCCCATGAACTGACCCTGCGCTTCGGCGACTTCACCGCCGTGAACAAGGTCAGCTTCGCCATCGGTCGCGGGGAAATCTTCGGTTTCCTGGGCTCCAATGGCTGCGGCAAGACCACCACCATGAAGGTCCTCACCGGCCTGATGCCGGCGACCGAAGGCAGCGCCAAGCTGCTGGGCAACCCGGTGAATGCCAAGGACCTGGCCACCCGCAAGCGGGTCGGTTTCATGTCCCAGAGCTTCTCGTTGTACGGCGAGCTCAGCGTGCGCCAGAACCTGGAACTGCACGCCCGGCTGTTCGACCTGCCTAAAGACCAGAGCGCCCCGCGTATCGAGGAGCTGATCCAGCGTTTCGACCTGGGGGAAATCGCCGAACAGCAGTCAGGCGCCCTGCCACTCGGCTTGCGCCAGCGCCTGTCATTGGCGGTGGCGGTGCTGCACCGCCCGGAGGTGCTGATCCTCGACGAGCCCACCTCAGGGGTCGACCCGGCAGCTCGCGACGACTTCTGGCGGCTGTTGATCGAGCTGTCCAGGGAACAGGGCGTGACCATCTTCCTGTCCACGCACTTCATGAACGAAGCCCAGCGCTGCGACCGTATTTCCCTGATGCACGCAGGCAAAGTACTGGCCTGCGACACCCCGGCGGCACTGCAGCAGCAGTTTGCCGGCGACACCCTGGAGGCCGCCTTCGTGCGTTGCCTGGAAGAGGCCCAGGGCACGGCGGATACACCGGCGCCAGCACAGCCAGAGCCTCCCGCCGCGCCCACTGCCATCGCTCCCGTACGCTCGGGCCTGAGCCTGGCTCGCCTGCTGGCAGTGGCCACCCGTGAAGGCAAGGAACTGCTGCGCGACCGGGTACGCCTGGGCTTCGCCTTGCTCGGGGCGCTCTTCATGATGGTGATCTTCGGCTACGGTATCTCCCTGGATGTGGAGAAGCTGGCCTTCGCCGTCTACGACCAGGACCAGACCCCACAAAGCCGCGCCTACCTGGAGGCCTTCCGCAGCTCACGCTATTTCGAGGAAAAACCCGGCATCCGCAACTCCAGCGAGCTGCATCGACGGCTGCAACGCTCGGAAATCAAGCTGGCCCTGGAGATCCCCCCGGGCTTTGGCCGCGACCTGTATGCCGGGCGCCAACCCGCCGTCGCCGCCTGGCTGGATGGCGGCATGCCGTTTCGCGCGGAAACCAGCCGCAACTATGTGGAGGCGGTGCACCAGGCCAACCTGGAGCGGTTGGCGGAGCAAAGCAGCCTGCCCCGCGGCCCGAGGCCTGCAGCCAAGCTGGAGACCCGCTTTCGCTACAACCAGGATGTGGTCAGCGTGAACGCCATCGGTCCGGGCGTCATGGCCCTGATCCTGGCCTTTATCCCGGCCATGCTCACGGCCCTGGGCATCGTTCGCGAGAAAGAGCTGGGCTCGATCACCAACTTCTATGCCACGCCCCTGACCCGCCTGGAGTTCCTCCTGGGCAAGCAGGCGCCCTACCTGGCCGTCAGCCTGATCAACCTGGGACTGCTGGTGGCCATGAACCGCTGGTTGTTCGGTGTGCCCTTCAAGGGCAGCGGCCTGACCCTGGCCCTGGGCGGCGTGCTCTATGTACTGGCGACCACCAGCATGGGCCTGTTGATCTCGGCCTTCACCCGTACCCAGATCGCCGCAATCCTCGGCACCATGATCATCACCAGCCTGCCGACCATCCAGTTTTCGGGGCTGATCGTGCCACGCTCGTCCCTGGACGGTTCGGCGGCGATCATGGGGCAGCTGTTCCCGGCCGGGCACTTCCTGGACATTGCCGTCGGCACTTTCACCAAGGCCCTGGACGTGCGCGAACTCTGGCCCCAGTGCCTGGCCCTGGTGGGGTTCTTCCTCGGTTTCACCGGGCTGAGCCTGGTCATGTTGAAAAAGCAGGAGGTCTGATGAACCGGCTTGCCCATATCCTGCGCCTGGGCCTCAAGGAACTGACCAGCCTGCGCCACGACAGCGTCTTGCTGTTGTTCCTGATGTACGCCTTCACCGTGGCCATCTACCTGCCCGCCGCCGGCTCGGTCATCGGTGTACACAACGCCAGCGTGGCCGTAGTGGACGAAGACCATAGCGCGCTGTCGCGCCTGCTGGCACAGTCACTGCAACCGCCGGAGTTCCAGCCCCCGGTCGCCCTGCCTTATGACCGCCTGGACACCGTGATGGACCAGGGCCAGTACACCTTCGTGATCAACGTTCCAGCCAGCTTCCAGAGCGACCTGCTGGCCGGCCGCCAGCCAGCGGTGCAAGTCAATGTCGATGCCACGGCCATGAGCCAGGCATTCATGGGGGCCGGCTACATCGGCCGGATCTTCCAGCGTGAATTGCTCAACTACGCCGACCAGGGCGATGTCGCAAGCAAGGCTCCGGCCCGGCTGACCACTCGCGCCCTATTCAATACCAACCTGGAGGGCGGCTGGTTCCTGGCAGTGATCCAGATCGTCAACAACATCACCATCCTGGCCATCGTGCTCACCGGCACCGCCCTGCTGCGCGAACGCGAGCACGGTACCCTCGACCACTTGCTGGTGCTGCCGCTCACGGCGCTGGAAATCATGCTGGCGAAGGTCTGGAGCAACATGCTGGTGGTGGTGCTGTGCACCTGGATATCGCTGGAAGTGGTTGTCAAAGGCTTGCTGGGCGTGCCGCTGGCGGGCTCCCTGGGGCTGTTCCTGATGGTGACCGCACTCTATCTGTTCGCCAGCACGGCCTTGGGCATCTTCCTCGCTACCCTGGCCCGCTCGACCCCGCAGTTCGGCTTGCTGGCGATCCCGGTGATCATTCCGATGCTGTTGCTGTCTGGTGGCAGCACACCGCTGGACAGCATGCCGCAATGGCTGCAATGGGTGATGCAGGGTTCACCCTCGACGCATTTCGTCAGCCTGAGCGCGGCGATCCTGTTTCGCGATGCGGGCGTCAGCGTGGTCTGGCCCGACCTGCTGGCCCTGGCCGGGATCGGCCTGGCGTTCTTCGCCATCGCCCTGGCACGCTTTCGCAAGAGCCTGGCGTCCTGAACCCGACCGGCACACGGGCCCGCAAGGGCGCCGTGGCTGGCCGAAGGGAGGTGGGTGTTACTGGATGATCAGGTTGTTGAACAGCAGGTCCTCGACCACCGGCTTGCCGGTCTCGTCGCTCATCACCTGCTGCACCTGCTTGAGGGCTTCCTGACGCAGTTTTTCCTTGGCCTCGACGTTGTTCATGGTCTCGGTGGTCTGCTGGGCGAACAGCGCCACCAGTTGGTTGCGAATCAATGGCTCATTGGCCTTGACGGCCTGGGCCGCAGGGTCGCCGGTCACCCGCAGGGCTACGTCGGCCTTGTAGACCTTGAGCTTGGGACCGCCATCCAGGCCATAGTTGCCCACGAAGGGTGGGTTCAGGCTGATGTAGCTGACTTTCGGTGCTTCGCCTTCTTTAGCCTCTTCGGCCATCGCTGCCACAGGCAGGGAGAGGGCCAGCAGCAACATGATCCACGCTTTCACAATTCGCTCCTTAATCCGGTTTGCGGCCTAGCATAAAGGCCCGTCCGCCTGAGCCCAAGCACAAGCTTATAGCTGGCTATCAGGGCCGGGCATGCTCGTTGACCGCCTGATTCACACTCCTACACTTATCGGCCACCACTCCCAAAGGAATAGCCCTGATGAAAGCCGTGCTGTGCAAAGCCTTCGGCCCCGCCGAAACGCTGGTGCTGGAAGAGGTTGCAAGTCCAGAGCCGAAGAAGAACGAGATCCTGCTGGATGTACATGCTGCTGGGGTCAACTTCCCGGACACCCTGATCATCGAGGGCAAGTACCAGTTCAAACCGCCATTTCCCTTCTCCCCAGGTGGCGAGGCGGCCGGCGTGGTCAGCGCGGTGGGCGAGAAAGTCGGGCATCTCAAGGTGGGCGACCGGGTGATGGCCCTGACCGGCTGGGGCAGTTTCGCCGAGCAGGTGGCGGTACCGGGCTACAACGTACTGCCGATTCCACAGGCCATGGACTTCAACACCGCAGCGGCCTTCAGCATGACCTACGGCACCTCGATGCACGCCCTCAAGCAGCGGGGCAACCTGCAGCCCGGCGAAACCCTGCTGGTGCTCGGCGCTTCGGGTGGCGTAGGCCTGGCAGCGGTGGAGATCGGCAAGGCCATGGGGGCCCGGGTGATCGCCGCCGCTAGCAGCGCCGAGAAACTCGCGGTGGCCAAGGCCGCCGGTGCCGACGAATTGATCAACTACAGCCAGGCCAGCCTCAAGGACGAGATCAAGCGCCTGACCGGCGGCAATGGCGTCGATGTGATCTACGATCCGGTGGGCGGCGACCTGTTCGACCAGGCCATCCGCTCCATCGCCTGGAACGGCCGCCTGCTGGTGGTGGGGTTCGCCAGCGGGCGCATCCCCGAACTACCAGTGAACCTCGCCCTGCTCAAGGGCGCTGCGGTAGTGGGCGTGTTCTGGGGCTCCTTTGCCCAGCGCCAGCCCCAGGACAATGCGGCGAACTTCCAGCAACTGTTCGCCTGGCACGCCGAAGGCAAGCTCAAGCCCCTGGTGTCCCAGGTCTATCCCCTGGCCGAGGCGGCCCGGGCCATCGACGATCTCGGCCAGCGCAAGGCTGTGGGCAAGGTGGTAGTACAGGTTCGCTGAAACCAAGCCGGCGCGCCTTTTCCGGCCCCTTGGCCTTGCGACGATTCATCGGCTTCAATCAATGCGGATGATCTGCCGCTGCGAATCCGCAGCGGCTTTCCCATGGAGAGGCCAAATGATGATGAGCACATTGCACAGACTGGTGATGGGACTTTTGGCATTGCCGCTGTTCGCCGGCGCCCTGCAGGCCTGCGCCCACGACAGCGCCGGGCTCAGGAACACGACGGTGCTGATCGTGCGCCACGCCGAAAAGCCCGAACAGGGCAGCGGGCTGAGCCCCCGGGGCGAAGAACGGGCCAAGGCCTACGCACAGTACTTCGATCCGCTGCGCCTTGCCGACGAGCAGTTGCTGCCACAACGCTTGATCGCCACCCGTGACAGCAAGGAAAGCGCGCGTCCACGGCTGACCCTGACACCTCTCTCCCAGCGCCTGAACCTGCCCATCGAACAACCCTACGACGACCAGGATGTGGACAAACTGGCCAAATCCCTGGGCAAGGACAACCAGGCCCGGGTGGTCCTGATCGCCTGGCACCACGGCAAGATCTACAAGTTGATCAAGGCATTCGGCGGCGACGGCGAAAAACTCACCGGACAACAGTCCTGGCCGGGGTCGGTCTACGACTGGCTGATCGTCCTGCGCTTCGATGACAAGGGACAACTGATGGAGTCCCGCAGCCAGAAGGTGCAGGAGCATCTGCTGCCGGGAGATGGCAACTGAGCGATCCGGCTTGTCAGGCCCCTACAGCCCGGCAGCGCTTGAGCCGCGCCTCCAGGTTGCGATCCGGCATGGCGTGGCTGCGCAGGGCCTGGACCGTCTGCTCGACATAATCACGAGTGGTGCCATAGCGCCCGCAAGCGCTCTCGAACACCTGGTTGAGCACATGATCCGGCAGGTTGCCAGCGTAGCTGGGCAGGTGTCGCTCCAACACGAAGCCCAGCGCCTGGACCAGGTTGCCATCGGCCAGGCGGCAATTGAGCCAATGGGGTCGGTAGGAAGGGAACGGCATTTCCCGTTGCCATAGGGCGTACAGGGAATCTTCCAGGCGCTCCTCGGGCAAGCGATAGGCGAATCCGCTGCAGGAGCCGCCACGGTCCAGGCCAAACACCAGGCCGGGTAACTCAGGCGTGCCCCGGTGCTCGTGGGACCACAGGTAAAGGCCACGATGGTAGCCATGCACCCGCCCCCGGATGCGCTCGACTGCCGAGCACTCGGGGCGCCAGATCAACGAACCATAGGCGAACAGCCAGACCGGCCCACCCTTGTGCCGGGCCATGGTGGACTGCATGGAGCTTAGGAGTTGCTCGTGCGTCAACTGCGGCCCCAGATCGAGCCGTGGAGGATAGGCCAGGTTCAGATAACCGGATTCAAGGGCTGTCATGGCGAATAGCGTTCGGCTCCCCGCGTATAAGAAGTTACTTAGTAGAACGCCTGGCAGTAACGACAAGACACATGACTTTCAAACAAGCCAAGTACAAGTAACTAGAACGACTTAACTTTAACGACTGATATATAACTTACCGATATCCATTCAATTACATAAATATCGATAAGTTATATAAGGAGTTATAAAGCCAGTTGCCGCCTTGTGGCACTCAGGGACGCGGGGCGTAGGCAAATACATCGGCACGCATCTGGTGGGCATCCATACCTGCATTCACCAGGGCATCCAGGGTGGCATAGATCATCGCAGGCGAGCCGCTGGCGTAGACATGCACCGACGCGAGGTCGGCGATGTCCTCGCAAACCGCCTCGTGCAGCATGCCGCAACGCCCTTCCCAGCCACACAGGTCGCTGACCACTTTGTGCAGATAGAGGTTGGGCAACTGCTGCCATTGTTCCCAGTGTTCCAACTGGTAGAAATCTTCAGGGCGGCGTACTCCCCAGTACAGGTGCACCGGATGCTTGAAGCCCTTGGCCCGGCAATGCTCGATCAGGCTGTGCATCTGGGCCATGCCGGTGCCCGCGGCGATCAGTACCAGCGGCCCATCGGGCAGCTCCGACAAATGGGTGTCGCCAAACGGCAGCTCCACCCGCGCCATGCGGTTGCGTTGCAGTTGCTCGATCAAGCTTTGCGCACTGTTTTCACGAGCCAGGACATGCAGCTCCAGATCGCGCCCGTCGTGAGGCGCCGAAGCCAGGGAGAAAGCCGATTTCTCGCCATTTTCCCGCTCCAGCATCAGGTACTGGCCTGCGTGATAGCGAGGGGGCTTGCCGGCCGGCGCCCGCAACCGAATCCGCCAGACATCGCCGCCGACTTCCAGGCACTCAATCAGCTGACACGACAAGCTGCGCACCGGCAACTCTCCCAGCGCAAGGACGCCATCCCACAGCACGATGCAGTCTTCCAGCGGCTCTGCAATGCAAGTGTAGAACTCGCCGTGATCATGTACATCGCCGGCTTGCTGCACGCTGCCCTCGACCAGCAGGGCAGCACACACATGGCAGTTACCGTTGCGGCAGCTCTGCGGGCAGTCATAGCCCAAGCGCCTCGCCGCATCGAGAATCCGCTCTCCGGGCAGTGTCTCGAGCACTGCTCCGGAGGGCTGCAGGGTTACACGCATCAATCTATTCCTAACTGATTCCAGATGGCATCGATCCGGCGGGTGACCGCCTCATCCTTGACGATGACCCGGCCCCACTCTCTGGTGGTTTCTCCGGGCCACTTGTGAGTGGCGTCGAGCCCCATTTTCGAACCCAGGCCGGATACCGGCGAGGCGAAGTCGAGGTAGTCGATCGGGGTGTTGTCGATCATCACCGTGTCGCGCTTGGGGTCCATGCGCGTGGTGATGGCCCAGATCACATCGTTCCAGTCCCTGGCATTGATATCGTCGTCGGTGACGATAACGAACTTGGTGTACATGAACTGTCGCAGGAACGACCACACGCCCAGCATTACGCGCTTGGCGTGGCCAGGGTATTGCTTTTTCATGGTCACCACCGCCATGCGGTACGAGCAGCCCTCGGGCGGCAGGTAGAAGTCGGTGATCTCCGGGAATTGCTTCTGCAGGATCGGCACGAACACTTCGTTGAGCGCCACGCCGAGGATCGCCGGCTCATCCGGCGGACGACCGGTGTAGGTGCTGTGGTAGATCGGCTTGGTGCGATGGGTGATGCGCTCCACGGTGAACACCGGGAAGCTGTCCACTTCGTTGTAGTAGCCGGTGTGGTCGCCGTAGGGGCCTTCCGGGGCCATCTCGCCCGGATGGATCACGCCTTCGAGGATGATCTCGGCGGTGGCCGGGACCTGCAGGTCATTGCCACGGCACTTCACCAGCTCGGTGCGATTGCCCCGCAACAGGCCGGCGAAGGCGTATTCGGAGAGGGTGTCGGGCACTGGGGTCACGGCGCCGAGGATGGTAGCCGGGTCAGCGCCCAGGGCCACGGCGACCGGAAACGGCTGGCCGGGGTTCTTCTCGCACCACTCACGGTAATCCAGTGCGCCACCGCGGTGGCTGAGCCAGCGCATGATGACCTTGTTGCGGCCGATGACCTGCTGGCGATAGATCCCCAGGTTCTGGCGATCCTTGTTGGGGCCGCGGGTCACGGTCAGGCCCCAGGTGATCAGCGGTGCCACATCGCCTGGCCAGCAATGCTGGATCGGCAACTGCGAAAGATCGACGTCGTCGCCTTCGACCACCACTTCCTGGCACACCGCGTCCTTGACCACCTTCGGCGCCATCGACACGACCTTCTTGAAGATCGGCAGCTTGGACCAGGCGTCCTTCAGCCCCTTGGGCGGCTCGGGTTCCTTGAGGAAAGCCAGCAGCTTGCCGATCTCGCGCAGCTCGTCGGTGGACTCGGCGCCCATGCCCATGGCCACTCGCTCGGGGGTGCCGAACAGGTTGCCCAGTACCGGGATATCGAAACCCGTGGGCTTTTCGAACAGCAATGCCGGGCCCTTGGCGCGCAGGGTGCGGTCGCAGACTTCGGTCATTTCCAGGACAGGAGAGATGGGAACCTGGATGCGCTTGAGTTCACCGCGCTGTTCCAGGCCGCGGATGAAGTCGCGCAAATCGCGATACTGCATGCAAGAGCCTCGTGTTGGCCGTATCGGTCGGGGTGCAGAGTGTAGCGCCGTTCAGGTCGCAATGGCCAAAGTGCAGACAGCAAAAAGCCGGGTTGCCCCGGCTTTTGCTCGACCCGTGGATGTTACTTGCGCTTCATCGACAGGAAGAATTCATCGTTGGTCTTGGTCTGCTTCAGCTTGTCGACCAGGAACTCGATAGCGGCGACCTCATCCATCGGATGCAGCAGCTTGCGCAGGATCCACATGCGCTGCAGCTCGTCGTCGGCAGTCAGCAGCTCTTCGCGGCGGGTACCGGACTTGTTGATGTTGATGGCCGGGAATACGCGCTTCTCGGCGATACGACGGTCCAGGGGCAGCTCCATGTTGCCGGTACCCTTGAACTCTTCGTAGATCACTTCGTCCATCTTCGAGCCGGTTTCGACCAGCGCGGTGGCGATGATGGTCAGCGAGCCGCCTTCCTCGATGTTCCGCGCGGCGCCGAAGAAGCGCTTCGGCTTCTCCAGGGCGTGGGCATCGACACCACCGGTCAGGACCTTGCCGGAGCTCGGGATCACGGTGTTGTAGGCGCGAGCCAGACGGGTGATGGAGTCCAGCAGGATCACTACGTCCTTCTTGTGCTCGACCAGGCGCTTGGCCTTCTCGATCACCATCTCGGCCACTTGCACGTGGCGGGTTGGCGGCTCGTCGAAGGTGGAAGCGACCACTTCGCCACGCACGGTGCGCTGCATTTCGGTCACTTCTTCCGGGCGCTCGTCGATCAGCAGGACGATCAGGTGGCACTCGGGGTTGTTGCGGGTGATGTTGGCCGCGATGTTCTGCAGCATGATCGTTTTACCCGCTTTCGGCGGAGCGACGATCAGGCCACGCTGGCCCTTGCCGATCGGGGCACACAGGTCGATGACGCGACCGGTGAGGTCTTCGGTGGAACCGTTGCCGGCTTCCATCTTCAGGCGATCGTTGGGGAACAGCGGGGTCAAGTTCTCGAACAGGATCTTGTTCTTGGCGTTCTCGGGACGGTCGTAGTTGATGGTATCGACTTTGAGCAGCGCGAAGTAACGCTCGCCTTCCTTCGGAGGGCGGATCTTGCCAACGATGGTGTCACCGGTGCGCAAGTTGAAGCGACGGATCTGGCTTGGCGACACGTAGATATCGTCCGGGCCGGCCAGGTAGGAGGCGTCGGAGGAGCGAAGGAAGCCGAAGCCGTCCTGGAGGATCTCCAGCACGCCATCACCGGAGATTTCCTCACCGCTTTTCGCGTGCTTTTTCAGCAGGGAGAAAATCACGTCCTGCTTGCGCGAACGGGCCATATTTTCTATGCCCATCTGTTCGGCCAATTCGAGCAGTTCGGTAATCGGCTTTTGCTTGAGTTCAGTCAGGTTCATATAGGAATGACGTAATCATTTATAGAGGGGGAAATTAAGCTTTTGGCTTAATGAGGCCGCGCCGCGGAGAAGGCGACAGGATCGCGTACTTATTCGAAAAGGAGAGCGTCGGCGACGGCTTGCAGGGGGCACTGGAGAAACCAGTGCGGGGCCGAATGTAACACCTGAGTTTCGGAGCGTCTAGCCCTCAATTACGAAAAAGCCCCGCATTTTGCGGGGCCTTTTCAATCACGCTGAAACCGAGGTTCAGATGTTGGCGTCGAGGAATGCCGCCAGTTGCGACTTCGACAGCGCACCGACCTTGGTGGCTTCAACGTTGCCGTTCTTGAACAGCATCAGGGTCGGGATACCACGCACGCCATGCTTGGCCGGGGTTTCCTGGTTTTCGTCGATGTTCAGTTTGGCAACGGTGAGCTTGCCCTTGTAGGTCTCGGCAATTTCGTCCAGAACCGGAGCGATCATTTTGCATGGGCCGCACCACTCAGCCCAGTAGTCGACCAGTACAGCGCCTTCAGCCTTGAGTACATCGGCCTCGAAGCTGGCGTCGCTGACGTGTTTGATGAGATCGCTGCTCATGGAATTCTCCAGGTTGTAAGCAAAAAAACGTGGCCCATCATATCTGCCCTTCCCTCGTTCAGGAAGCCGCAGATGATTGACTCTAACTATAGTGCCCCATGAGTTTGGGTATAGCTCAGGCCGGCGCAAAGCGAGAATCCCACAGATACCTGCAAAGCCGGGACAACGTCGCGCCGCGCATCCTATTAATGTCACCGAGGCCGCTACACACGCCTTTGGGCTCGATCTACGCGCTCCCCCGCAGCCCTGGATGCGCAACACGGCCGGATGAGCGGTAGCACTGCATCCTCAAGACCCTCATGGCGCATCTGGAAATGCACGCTGGCGCAAGGTTTCATGCGATGAATCAACGCATTGGCCACTGCGCGTTGGCGCGAGCCGTTGATCGTGGCAGGATGACGAGGTTATCGACCGAGACCCCCTGCCATGCCCCAATCCCAAGCCAAGAATCTGTCCTTGATCGCCGCGATCGATCTAGGCTCCAACAGCTTTCACATGGTCGTGGCCAAGGCCCGGAACGGTGAAATCCGCATTCTCGAGCGATTGGGTGAAAAGGTTCAGTTGGCCGCCGGCATCAATGAAGAACGCCAGCTCAACGAAGAATCCATGCAGCGCGGGCTTGATTGCCTCAAGCGCTTCGCCCAACTGATCAACGGCATGCCCCAGGGCACTGTGCGCATCGTTGGTACCAACGCCCTGCGCGAGGCTCGCAACCGTGGCGAGTTCATTCGCCGCGCCGAGGAAATCCTCGGCCACCCGGTGGAAGTCATCTCCGGTCGCGAAGAAGCCCGCCTGATCTACCTCGGGGTTTCCCATACCCTCGCCGACACCCCGGGCAAGCGCCTGGTGGCCGATATCGGCGGTGGCAGCACCGAGTTCATCATTGGCCAACGTTTCGAGCCCCTGCTGCGCGAAAGCCTGCAGATGGGCTGCGTGAGCTTCACCCAGCGCTATTTCCGCGACGGCAAGATCACCCCGGCCCGCTACGCCCAGGCCTATACCGCCGCTCGCCTGGAGATCATGAGCATCGAGCACGCGCTGCACCGCCTGACCTGGGACGAAGCCATCGGCTCCTCCGGCACCATTCGCGCCATCGGCCTGGCCCTCAAGGCCGGCGGCCAAGGCAGCGGCGAGGTCAATGCCGAAGGCCTGGCCTGGCTCAAGCGCAAGCTGTTCAAGCTCGGCGATGCCGAGAAGATCGACTTCGAAGGCATCAAGCCCGACCGCCGGGCCATCTTCCCTGCTGGCCTGGCGATCCTCGAGGCGATCTTCGATGCCCTGGAATTGCAGCGCATGGATCACTGCGAAGGCGCCCTGCGCGAAGGCGTGCTCTACGACCTGCTGGGCCGCCATCACCATGAAGACGTCCGTGAGCGCACCCTCGGCTCGCTGATGGAGCGCTACCACGTGGACCTGGAGCAGGCTTCGCGGGTCGAAGGCAAGGCCCTGCGCTCCTTCGACCAGGTAGCGGCCGACTGGGACCTGGAGGACGGTATCTGGCGCGAACTGCTGGGTTGGGCCGCCAAGGTGCACGAAGTCGGCCTGGACATTGCCCACTACCACTACCACAAGCACGGCGCCTACCTGATCGAGCACTCGGACCTGGCCGGTTTCTCCCGCGAAGACCAGCAAATGCTGGCCCTGCTGGTACGCGGGCACCGGCGCAACATTCCCAAGGAGAAGTTCGCCGAGTTCGGCGACGACGGCATCAAGCTGATCCGCCTTTGCGTGTTGCTGCGCTTTGCCATCCTGTTCCACCACATCCGTGGCACCCAGCAGATGCCCCAGGTGAAACTCAGCGCCAGCGGCGACCAGCTGGACGTGAAGTTCCCGGCCAACTGGCTGGATGAAAACCAGCTGACCCAGGCGGACTTCGCCCTCGAGGCCGAGTGGCTGACCCGGGTTGGCATCGTGCTCAACGTCAGCTGAGCCCGCTGCCGGTCAAACAAAAAAGGCCAGCCCGATCACTCGGGCTGGCCTTTTTCATGGGCGCCGGCTGAACCTAGCGCACCGGCAACACCGGGCTACCGAGACGCTCCAGCAAGGTGGCCTGGGCGCTGCGCGGGTTCTGGTTGCCGGTCGGCGTGTTACGGATGTAACGACCGTCGGACTGCAGGCTCCAACTGTGGGTGTTATCGGTGAGATAGCTCTCTAGCTCCTTCTTGACCCGCAGGATCAACTTCTTGCCTTCCACCGGGAAGCAGGTCTCGACTCGCTTGTCGAGGTTGCGCTCCATCCAGTCGGCACTGGAGAGGAACATCTGCTCCTCGCCGCCATTGAGGAAGTAGAACACCCGGGTATGCTCCAGGAAGCGGCCGATGATCGACCGTACATGGATGTTGTGCGACACCCCCGCGATCCCTGGACGCAGGCAGCACATGCCACGCACCACCAGGTCGATGCGCACGCCAGACTGGCTGGCCTTGTACAACGCGCGAATGATCTTCGGATCGGTCAGCGAGTTGAACTTGGCGATGATGTGCGCCGGCTTGCCATCCAGGGCGAACTGGGTCTCCCGGGCAATCATGTCGAGCATGCCCTTCTTCAGGGTGAACGGCGCATGCAAGAGCTTCTTCATGCGCAAGGTCTTGCCCATGCCGATCAACTGGCTGAACAGCTTGCCGACGTCCTCGCACAGGGCGTCATCGGAGGTCAGCAGGCTGTAGTCGGTATACAGGCGGGCATTGGCTGCGTGGTAGTTACCCGTACCCAGGTGCGCATAGCGCACGATCTCGCCCTGCTCGCGCCGCAGGATCAGCATCATCTTGGCGTGGGTCTTGAAGCCCACCACGCCGTAGATCACCACTGCACCGGCCGCTTGCAGGCGGCTGGCCATCTGCAGGTTGGACTCTTCGTCGAAGCGCGCACGCAGCTCGATCACCGCGGTGACCTCCTTGCCGTTGCGCGCCGCGTCCACCAGGGCGTCGACAATCTCCGAGTTGGCCCCGGAGCGGTACAACGTCTGGCGCACCGCCAGCACATGGGGGTCCTTGGCGGCCTGGCGCAGCAGGTCGACCACCGGAGTGAAGGACTCGAACGGGTGCAGCAACAGGATGTCCTGCTTGCTGATGACGCTGAAGATGTTCTCGCTGTTCTGCAAGAGCTTCGGAATCTGCGGGGTGAACGGCGGATGCTGGAGCTCCGGGTGGCTGTCCAGGCCGGTGATGCTGAACAGGCGCGTGAGGTTCACCGGGCCATTGACCTGGTACAGCTCGGTCTCGTGCAGGTTGAACTGCTTGAGCAGGTAGTCCGACAGGTGCTTGGGGCAAGTGTCGGCAACTTCCAGGCGCACCGCATCACCATAGCGGCGGGAGAACAGCTCGCCACGCAGGGCACGAGCCAGGTCCTCGACATCCTCGGTGTCCACGGCCAGGTCGGCGTTTCGAGTCAGGCGGAACTGATAGCAGCCCTTTACCTTCATGCCCTGGAACAGGTCATCGGCATGGGCATGGATCATCGACGACAGGAATACATAGTTGTCGCCAGGGCCACCGACTTCCTCCGGCACCCGGATGATCCGCGGCAGCAGGCGCGGAGCCGGGATGATCGCAAGGCCGGAGTCACGGCCGAACGCATCGATACCTTCCAGCTCGACGATGAAGTTCAGGCTCTTGTTCACCAGCAGCGGGAACGGGTGCGTCGGGTCCAGGCCGATGGGCGTGATGATCGGGGCGATCTCGTCACGGAAAAAGCGTCGTACCCAGGTCTTGAGCTTGGCGGTCCAGTGACGGCGACGAATGAAGCGGATCTGGTGCTTCTCCAGCTCCGGCAACAGGATGTCGTTGAGGATCGCGTATTGGCGGTCGACCTGACCGTGTACCAGGTCGCTGATGCGAGCCAACGCCTGGTGCGGCTGCAAGCCATCGGCCCCGGCCTGCTCACGGGCGAAAGTGATCTGTTTCTTCAGGCCGGCGACCCGGATCTCGAAGAACTCGTCCAGGTTACTGGAGAAGATCAGCAGGAACTTCAGGCGTTCCAGCAACGGGTAGGACTCATCCAGCGCCTGCTCCAGCACGCGGATGTTGAATTGCAGTTGCGACAGCTCGCGATGGATATACAGGCTGCTGTCGTCCAGGTTGGGAATGACGATGGTCGGTGCCGGTTGCGTTTCGGCCTGGACGGCCGCAGGTACCGGCTCCAGCTCGGGCGGGGTCTCGACCACTTGCTCGACCACTGGCTGAGCTTCTTTTACGGCAACTTCTGAGAGTCCTTCAGTATTCATCGCGTGTTCCTGGGAGGGCTATTTTTGCTCTCGTAACAATTGAGCAGCACGAACGGCAAAGTAAGTCAGGATGCCATCGGCACCCGCACGTTTGAAAGCGGTCAGGGACTCGAGAATAACCCCTTCACCCAACCATCCATTCTGGATCGCCGCCATGTGCATGGCGTATTCGCCGCTGACCTGATAGACAAAGGTCGGCACCTTGAATTCATCCCTGACCCGCCAAAGGATGTCCAGATAAGGCATGCCCGGCTTGACCATGACCATATCCGCCCCTTCCGCCAGGTCCGCAGCGACTTCATGCAGGGCTTCCTGGGCATTGGCCGGGTCCATCTGGTAGGAGGCCTTGTCGGCCTTGCCCAGGTTCAGCGCCGAGCCCACCGCGTCGCGAAAAGGCCCGTAGTAGGCACTGGCGTACTTGGCCGAATAGGCCATGATCCGCACATTGACATGCCCCGCCAGCTCCAGGGCCTCGCGAATCGCCTGAACACGACCGTCCATCATGTCCGATGGCGCCACCACCTGGGCCCCCGCTTCGGCATGGGACAGCGCCTGGCGCACCAGGGCATCGACGGTAATGTCATTCTGTACATAGCCCTGGTCGTCGAGAATGCCGTCCTGGCCATGGGTCGTGAAGGGGTCCAGGGCGACGTCGGTGATCACCCCAAGACCTGGGAAGCGCTCGCGCAGGGCCCGGGTGGCGCGCTGGGCAATGCCATCCGGGTTCCAGGCTTCGGCAGCATCCAGGGATTTGAGTTGCCCAGGAGTCACCGGAAACAATGCCAGGGCAGGAATCCCCAACTCGACCCAGTGCACCGCCGCCTCCAGCAGCAAGTCGATGCTCAGGCGCTCGACCCCGGGCATCGAGGCCACCGCCTCACGACGATTCTCGCCGTCGAGCACGAACACCGGCAGGATCAGGTCGTCCACGCTCAACCGGTTCTCGCGCACCAGACGTCGGGAAAAATCATCACGGCGATTACGGCGCAAGCGAGTGGCGGGAAACAGGCGATTGGCAGCGGCAAAGCTCACGACGGACTCCATGGCCCGCGCTAACGGGCGAGCGTGACAGTTATAAGCGGGCATTATGACGAACAGATGACAGTTCTGCTCAAGCTGTTGACCGACAGCAACACTCATTGTCATTGAGGGGAATTGTTCACGTCGAGACACATTTCGATACTTTCCCCAACGTCGACGAAGGGGTAGGCTGCGCGTTCATTTCGCCAGCATCCAGACAATGCTCCAACAATTTCTTCAGGATTTCGGCTACTTCGCCCTCTTTCTCGGTACGTTTTTCGAAGGCGAAACCATTCTGGTTCTCGCCGGGTTTCTCGCGTTCCGTGGATACATGGATATCAACCTGGTCATGGTGGTCGCCTTCTTTGGCAGCTACGCCGGCGACCAACTGTGGTACTTCCTGGGGCGCAAGCATGGCCGCAAGTTGCTGGCGCGCAAACCGCGCTGGCAGATGATGGGTGACCGGGCGCTGGAGCATATCCGCAAGCACCCGGACATCTGGGTATTGAGCTTTCGCTTCGTCTACGGCCTGCGCACCGTGATGCCGGTGGCCATCGGCCTTTCCGGTTATCCGCCGGCCCGCTACCTGCTGCTCAACGGCATTGGCGCGGCCATCTGGGCCGTAGCCCTGGCGCAAGCGGCCTTCCACTTCGGCGCCGTGATGGAAGGCATGCTCGGCAGCATCAAGAAGTACGAGCTCTGGGTCCTGGGCGCGTTGCTGGTCGTGGGCCTGTGCCTGTGGCTGCGGCGGCGCTTCAAGAATGCGCGCCTGGCCAAGCAGATCTACGAAGCCGAGCAGGCCGAGCTGAACAAAAAGCCCGCCGAGTAAGCCCCTGCCCTGCGCGGCGACTTCCACTGGGTCGCCGCCCTGCCGTCACCCCCACCGCTCTTCGAGCGCTGAACTCGCCCTCCCAACCGTTTTCCAAACCCATGCCCCCGGCAGACTCCTGGCTTGCAGTCTCGATACCCCTTCCTGGCCACAGGTGACAAACTGGTGGGCATTTAGCGCGATGAACCTGGAGAAAACCCCATGAGCAAAAAAGTTGCAGTGATCCTTTCCGGTTGCGGTGTCTTCGACGGTGCCGAGATCCATGAAAGCGTGATCACCCTGTTGCGCCTCGACCAGCGCGGCGCCCAGGTGCAGTGCTTCGCCCCGGATATCCCGCAGATGCATGTGCTCAACCACCTGACCGGCGAAGCCATGCCCGAGACCCGCAACGTGCTGGTGGAATCGGCGCGTATTGCCCGGGGCCAGGTCAAGGATGTGCGCGAGGCCAATGTCGATGATTTCGATGCGCTGATCATTCCCGGGGGCTTCGGCGCCGCCAAAAACCTGTCCAGCTTCGCCACCGAAGGTGCCGCCTGCTCGGTGCAGGCGGACGTGCTGGCCCTGGCCGAAGCCTTTGCCGAGGCAGGCAAGCCGGTAGGCCTGATGTGCATCGCCCCGGCCATGGCGGCGAAAATCTATGGCCCCGGCGTGACCTGCACCATCGGCAACGATGCCGACACCGCGGCGGCGTTGGGCAAGATGGGCGCCACCCACGCCGAGTGCGCGGTGGACGACATCATCGAGGATCCAGCGCGCAAACTGGTGACCACCCCGGCCTACATGCTGGCGCAATCCATCAGCCAGGCAGCCTCGGGCATCAACAAGCTGGTGGACCGGGTACTGGAGCTGACCCACCAGGACCAGCAGTAGTCCCATCTTCCACAGCCAGGGATACGCTCCCTGGCCACATCAGGCCTGGCGCGCCAGCCTGGTCAGGATGCGGTCCAGGGCGTTGGCGAACGCCTGCTTCTCCCGATCGCCATAAGGTGCCTGGCCACCGCTGACCTGGCCCTGCTCGCGCAGATCGGTGAACAGGTTGCGCACCGCCAGGCGCTCGCCCATGTTCTGCGCATCGAACTCCTTGCCCCTGGAGTCGAGAGCCGACACGCCCTTCTTCACCAGGCGATCCGCCAGCGGTACATCGCTACAGATCACCAGTTCGCCGGGCACCGCGTGCTCCACCAGGTAATCGTCCGCGGCATCCGGGCCACTGGGCACCACGACCAGCTTGACGCAGGCGAATGCGGGCTTGATCTGCGGCTGGCCAGCCACCAGCACCACCTCGAACTGCCGCTTGAGGGCAAAACGCACCACCTGCTCCTTGGCGGCCTTGGGACAAGCGTCGGCATCGATCCAGACACGCATTGATGTTTTCCTCGCTAAATGCAAAACGGGCAAGCCATCCCAAAGGGACAAGCTTGCCCGCAATCAACCCGCCCCGAGACTCAGGAAGCCTGCAGGCGTTGTTTTTCGCTCATCCGGCTACGGGTGTAGAGCACCACGATCGCCACGATCGCCACCACCTGGGCACCAAGCGAATAGGCGTCGGCATGAATGCCCAGCCAGTCGAAATCGAAGAACGGAACCGGCCGAGTACCAAAGATCCCTGCCTCTTGCAGCGCCTTGACGCCATGGCCAGCGAACACCACCGACAAGGCGCACAACAGCGCGGCGTTGATGCTGAAGAACAACGTCAGCGGCAACTTGGCCGAACCCCGCAGGATCACCCACGCCAGGCCCACCAGCAGCACCAGGGCGGTGGCGCCACCGGCCAGTACCGCGTTGTGCCCGGCAGGACCAGCCTGCAGCCACAGGGTCTCGTAGAACAGGATCACTTCGAACAGCTCGCGATAGACCGAGAAGAACGCCAGCACCGCAAAACCGAAGCGGCCACCGCCTCCCACCAGGCTGCTCTTGATGTAGTCCTGCCAGGCCGCCGCATGCCGGCGGTCATGCATCCACACACCGAGCCACAACACCATGACGCTGGCGAACAAGGCCGTGGCGCCCTCCAGCAACTCTCGCTGGGAGCCGCTGACATCGATCACATAGGCTGCCAGGGCCCAGGTCCCCAGCCCGGCGAGCAGGGCCAGGCCCCAACCGACGTTGACACTGCGTACCGCCGACTGCTGGCCGGTGTTGCGCAGGAATGCAAGGATCGCCGCCAGCACCAGGATGGCCTCCAACCCCTCACGCAGAAGGATCAACAGGCCGGAAATGAAGCTCAAGGACCAGCTCAGGCTATCGCCGCCCAGCAGTCCGGCGGACTCCTTGAGCTTGGCCTTGGCCGCCTCCAGGCGCTGCTCGGCCTGCTCCACCGGCAGGCCATCCTGCAGCGACTGACGGTAGGCCATCAGGGCTTTTTCGGTGTCCTTGCGCACGGCGGCATCGACGTTGTCCAGGGAGCTTTCCACCAGCTCGAAGCCTTCCAGGTACGCGGCGACCGAGAGATCGTAGGCCTGTTCGTGATCGCCGCTGCGGTAGGCCGCCAGGCTCTTGTCCAGGGTCGAGGCGGTGTAGTCCAGCAATTGCCCCGGGCCACGCTTGGCCTGGGGTGGCTGGGCGCGCTGGGCACGGAAGGTCGCGGCGGCCTGCGGTCCCTGGGCCGCCAGGACTTCGCCTGGGGTCTGCCGGGCCAGATCGGCCAGGTTGAAACCCTGCTCGCTCTTGGCCGCCGCCGGATCGGCACTGAAACCGGCGATATAGGTCGCCAGGTCCCAACGCTGGCGATCATCCAGTTGATCGGCGAACGACGGCATGTCAGTGCCTTCCACGCCCAGGCCCAGGGTGTTGTAGATGGCATACAGGCTCAGGCGGTCCAGACGCGCAGCGTCCCGCAGGTTGGCCGGTGGTGGCGTCATGCCGACACCCGCCGGGCCGTCACCGGCCCCCTGCTGGCCATGGCACACCGAGCAGTGCTGGGCGTACAAGGGAGCCCCACGAGAAGGGTCCGGAGTGATGATCGGTGCCTGGCTGACCTCATAGGCCACCGCCAGCCGAGCGCCCATCTGCCGGGCCAGGCGTGCGACCTGATTGCCATCCACACGCTCATCGACGGCCTTGCGCAGGCTGGCGATGCCCTGTTCCAGCTCGGCCTTCTCGGGCTTGGCAGGCAGATCGGCGATCAGCCCCTGCAATACCCCGAGAAACTCCACCTGCTCGCGATACTCGGAGTCATCGATGACCTTGCCATCCTCCACCGTGGCCGGATAGTCCGCGCCGATGTAGTCCAACAAGTGCAGTGCCTTGGGAGCACCGTCGACGGTATCGGCCAGGAGGTTGAAGCTGCAGAACACCAGTACCGGCAGTACCAGCAACGCCAGTAAACGGGAAGGGGCAGTCATGAACGATTCTCAAAGGGAAATACGAAGTAACATATTGTTCCCTCCCAATCGGTTTCACTCAAGGCTTATCGACCCACGGAAACATCTTCGAAAGCCGAGCAATGGCTCTGGCCCTTGGTTTCATTAGTCGGCCCGCCTTCTCCAGGTGCAATCCAGCGGGTTCAAGCGGCTATTACAGCCCGGTAAAAATCATCCTGGATCAAACGTTTCAGCCCTGGCCATGACCCAAGCCGAGATGCATCTTGCCCACCCCAAGCGCTGCTCAAAGTCCGTGTGCAACAGCTCACATAGTGGCAATAGCAAATCAAAACGGCGTTAAAAAGCCATTACATAGCCAAAACCCACGTCTATAATGCCGCGCCCTCGTTATCGCGAAATGGCATTTTAGCTCCTCTTTTTATGAGGAATTGGCAGGATCGCCAGTGTTCCTGCCAGAGGGTTCGTCCAGCCCGACCCGCTGCCAGGCTGTCTCACTCAGGGAAGAAGAAGTACCCATGGCATCCCGCGCCCTCCCCACGATTGCGCTCGGCGCAGTCACTCTGCTCGCCGGCTGCTCGGCCTTTCGCAGCTACGACAACGAGCTTCAGGAAACCAACCAGCAGCTGCGCGCCGGCAACATCGACGCCGCCCTGACCCTGCTGGAGAAGCACAACCAGGGTGAAGACAAAGACCTGCTCTATTACTTCGAAAAGGGCGAGTTGCTGCGGTCCAAGGGCGACCTGAACGGCAGCCAGGCAGCCTGGGGCCATGCCGACCAGGTAGTGGGCACCTGGGAAGACTCGGTCAAGCTCGATACCGACAAGTACCTGGCCCAGTTCGGCAGTTTCCTGATCAACGACAAGGTTCGTCGCTACGAAGGTTATGACTACGAAAAAGTCATGCTGACCACCCAGATGGCCATGAACCTGCTGGCCAACAACGACTTCGACGGCGCCCGCATGGCGATCAAGAAGACCCACGAGCGCGAGGCGGTGATCGCCGAACTGCGGGACAAGGAATACCTCAAGCGCGAAGACGAAGCCGAGAAGCAAGGGATCAAGACCCAGTACAAGGACCTCCAGGGCTACCCGGTCGAAGCCCTCGATGCACCAGATGTGGTTAACCTGAAAAACAGCTACCAGAGTGCCTTCAGTCACTATCTGTCAGGCTTCGTCTACGAAGCCCTGGGCGAAAAGGACCTGGCCGCGCCCGGCTATCGCAAAGCCGCTGAACTGCGCCCCAACACACCCTTGCTGGAACAGGCCCTGCTGAACCTCGACGCCCCCGTAGAGGTGCCTCAGGTCCAGGCCCCTGCCAAGTCCAGGCACAAGAGCGCCGCCAAGACTCCAGCCAAGGCACCGGCGATTGCCGCCCTGGCAGCGGATGAGAGCGACGTCCTGATCGTGGTGCAAAGCGGACTGGCACCGGCCCGTGACTCGGTGCGCATTCCCCTGCCTATCCCGATCCGCGACAAGCTGGTGATCACCCCGCTGTCGTTCCCGGTGATCAAGGCCGATAACTCGACCCAGGCCTTCGCCCAGATCGGCATCGATGGCCAGCAACAAGAGCTGACCCTGCTCAACAGCACCACCGCCATGTCACGCCGTGCCCTGCGCGACGACATGCCAGGCATCATCCTGCGCACCACCGTGCGCGCCGTGAGCCGCGGCGTGGCGCAAAAGAACCTCAACGAGGTCAACCCGCTGGCCAGCCTGGCGGTCGGCCTGGCTTCGGCCGTGACCGAGGGTGCCGATACACGTACCTGGCGCACCCTGCCGGACTACACCCAGGTCACACGCCTGCGCCTCAAGCAAGGCGAGCACAAGCTCAGCTTGCCCAATGCGCTTGGTGGCACCCAGGTGCAGGTCAAGGTCGACCAGCGTTACCAGGTGATCGCCCTGCGGGTGGTTGGCAACCAGGTATTCAGCAGTGGCCTGGCCGCCCAGGTCATCCCGAACCACGTCGGCCAGAACATGGCCAGCAACCAACGCCCCTGAGCAGAGACTCCCATGCGCTTGAAACTTCTCGCCGTCGCCGCCCTGGCCCTCCTGGCCGGTTGTGCCACCCCTCCGCCCCCTGCTCCCGGCAGCGCCGCCAGCAAGGTGGTGGTCATGAACAAGTTCAACAACATCGCCATCGGGGCGATGCGGGTTGCCCGTGAAAACGGCTTCCTGACGGTCAAGGTGGCGCTGAACAACACCAGCCACACCAACATGACCATGTACTACCGCTTTGTCTGGCTGGGCGACGACGGCTTCCCGGTCGCCGATGAAGAAAGCTGGAAGGTCTTCAACCTGTACGCGGCCCAGGCCACCTTCCTGCCTGCCATCGCACCGGTCCCCAAGGCCACCGACTTTCGCATGGAAGTCAAAACCCAATAAGCCGTCCCTGAAACCCGATCAAGAGAACCCATCATGTTTGCACGCTTTTCCTTCCTCGCCGTGGTCGCCCTGCTGGCCAGCGGCTGCGCCAACAACTCCCCGGTCCTGGGTGGCAAGAACATCAGCTACGGCGATAGCAAGGCCGTGGAACTGGTGACCAACGAGTTCGGCTCCACCGACCTGCAGATGATCGCCGAGTCCATGACCCGCTCCCTGGCCCAGTCCGGCATCCTCCAGGGCCGCCCGGTGGTCCAGGTCTACGACGTGAAGAACAAGACCAGCGAGTACATCGATACCCGTGAGATCACCACGTCGATCAAGACCCAGTTGATGAAGTCCGGCACCGCACGTTTCGCCAGCGACAACAACGCCATGCAGAGCCAGGTCGACCAGCTCAAGCTGCAGAACCAGAGCGGCCTGTACAAGAAGTCCACCGTGGCCAAGACCGGCAACATGGTCGCCGCCAAATACCGCCTGGAAGGCTCCATCAGCTCCATCGTCAAGCGCAGCAGCGACTACAAGGACGTCTTCTACAAATTCAGCCTGCAACTGATCGACGTCGAGAGCGGTCTGGCCGAATGGATGGACGAGAAAGAGATCCGCAAGACCACGGAGCGCTAAGCAATGCGTGCATGGATTGGCATCCTGGCCCTGGCCTGCGCGTTCGGCGCACAGGCGGCCCCTAAAGTCGCAGTCATGGACCTGGCCTACCAGGAGCGCGTAGAAGAATACATCCACGTGGTCTCTGCCCAGCAGAACTACCGCGAGGGCTACTACAGCGCCAGCGGCTCATCCAGCTACAACGAGCTGGAAGCCAGCACCAGCTACATCGAGGAAGGCGAGCTGCGCAAGTTCACCGGCGACATCAAGGGCGGGATCCTCAAGTCCGGGATGTTCCAGCTGGTGCAGGGTTCGCCCCACACCGAGTCGTCCAAGGCCAACGTCTACGACGTGATCAAGCGCATCAAGGCTGGCAACTTCAAGGGTGCCGACTACGTGCTGTTCGGCACGGTGTCGGACATCGACTTCACCCAGGACATCAACGAGATTGCTGAAACCAACAGCTACTCGGCGGTCCTGGGCCTGACCCTGGTGGCGGACTTCAGCCTGATCAACACCCGCACCTTCGAGATCACCTCGGCGTTCACCGCCATGGGCGAAGGCCAGGACACCAAGCTGGTGAACAGTCGCGACATTCGTGTCTCGCTGAACCGCCCACGGGTGGTACGCGAAGTCTCCAAGGCCCTGGGCGAGGATGTCACCCGGCAGATGGCCGAGCAACTGGGCCGCGGCGGCTACGCGCCCCAGGGCCAGGCGCCGGCCCGCAACAACCTGCCAGCGGACACCGCTCCGGTGATCCTGCGCTGAGCAGGCAGGCAATGAAAAAGGCGACCCGCAGGTCGCCTTTTTTTTTGCCGGGACAACTAGACCGCAGCCTTGCGGATGGTCGCCAACAAGCCCGCCGCGCCCAGGAACAGGCCGGCGAAGGTACGGTTCATACGCCGCTGCTGGACCGGGGTGCGCAACAGACGCAGGACCTTGGAAGCCAGCCCGGTATAGCCGGCCATGACGATCAGGTCGACGACGATCATGGTGGCGCCAAGGATCAGGTACTGCTTGAGCAACGGCGCATGGGGGTCAATGAACTGCGGCAATACCGCCAGCATGAACACCAGGGCCTTGGGGTTGCTGATGTTCACCAGGAAACCGCGGAACACCAGGGCCAGGGGCTTGCCGATCGGCCGGATGGCCGCGTCGTCGCTAAGATCGCTGGGCACGGAGCGCCATTGCTTGACCGCCAGGTACACCAGGTAGGCCACGCCGAACCATTTGATGGCGTAGAAGGCCGTGGCGGAAGCGGCCAGGATCGCGCCGACACCCGCCGCGACGATGGCGATCTGCATGGCCAGGCCCAGTTGCAGTCCCAGGGCGTTCCAGTAACCGCGCCAGAAGCCATATTGCAGGCCACAGGACATCGACGCGATCGCGCCGGCTCCCGGAGAAAGACTGATTACCCAACTGGCGGCGAAGAACGCCAGCCATGTCTCAAGCACCATCGCACACCTCGGATCGAATTGGACGTGACTGCCTAAGCTAATCCTCCGATCCGCAGCTGACCATGTTTTTTTATCGGGAAGTGCTGCCGGCCCAGCCGCTGCCGTCACCCCTCAGGAGCTTGGTGGCCCCCAGGGCCGTGCCTGCTGCGCAGTGGTTCGCAGCCTTCGCCAGCGCTACAGGGGTTGGCTATTTTTCGTCCAGGCCTACAGGCAGCACATCAGTGCCACGCCAGCGGCGTACCGAACGCTGGAAGAACAAGCTGTTGGGCACCTGCACCATGGCACTGCCGGTACCGGCTTCCTCGGGCTCGATCAACGTGGTGTACAGCAGGTTGATGGCCACCACCCGGCCCTTGATTCCCGGCTTGTCGAGGGTATCCACCAGCTCCACCACATCGCCCAGGCGGAACGGGCCGACGGTGAAGATCAGGATCGCGCAGAGCAGGTTGGAGAGCACGCTCCACATGGCGAAGAACGCCACGGCTGCCACCGCGACAAAACCGGACAACGCGGTCCACAACACCGTGGCCGATACGCCCAGGCGCTCCAGCACGAAGATCACCGCGCTGCCCATGATCAGCCAACGCAGGCCACCCCGCAGGGGCATCAGCAACTGCGGCGGGAACGGATAGCGCTGGCCCAGGCGGGTCAGGCCTCGGGCCACGAAACGCTGGGCCAGGTAGCCTGCCAGGAGGATCAGCAGGATCTGCACGCCAAGCCACAACGGGCCGATCCACTGCGCCGGCAACGGCAGTTGCAGGGTCTCCATCAGGACAACGCCTCCAGCTCCGCCTGCATGCTCTCCAGCAGTTCCAAGGCTTCCATCCAGGCTTCTTCCAGCTCGGCTTCGCGGATCTTGAGCTTGGCCTGCTCGGCCAGCAGGTCGCGCAGCTCATCCTTGCGGGCCGCCTCATAGAGCCCGCTGTCACCAAGGCTGGTCTCGATCTGGGCCAGGCGCACATGCACCTTGCCCAGTTCGGTCTCAAGCTTCTCAGCTTCGCGCTTGTGCGGTGCCAGTTGCTGGCGCAAGGCAGCGGCAGCCTGGCGCTGGGCCTTCTTGTCGGTCTTGTCGGCGTTCACGACAGAGGGGCTGACCGGAGCATTGCGCAGGCGGTAATCCACCAGCCAGCGGGCGTAATCGTCCAGGTCGCCGTCGAACTCCTCGACCTTGCCGTCGGCCACCAGCAGGAAGTTGTCGGTGGTGCTCTTGAGCAAGTGACGATCGTGGGAGACCACCAGTACCGCGCCACTGAACTCTTGCAAGGCCATGGTCAGGGCCAGGCGCATCTCCAGGTCCAGGTGGTTGGTGGGTTCGTCGAGCAGCAACAGGTTGGGCCGTCCCCAGGCAATCAGTGCCAGGGCCAGGCGGGCTTTTTCGCCACCGGAGAAATTCAGCACCGGTTCGTCGATACGGGCTCCCCGGAAGTCGAAGCCGCCGAGGAAGTCGCGCAGGGTCTGCTCACGCTCGGTGGGCGCCAGGCGCTGCAGGTGCAGCAACGGGCTGGCCTTGGAGTCCAGAGAGTCCAGCTGGTGCTGAGCGAAGTAGCCGACCACGGTGTTCTCGCCGCGAGTCAGGCGCCCGGCCAGCGGCGACAGCTCACCGGAGAGGTTCTTGATCAGGGTCGACTTACCAGCACCGTTGGGGCCCAGCAGGCCGATCCGCGCTCCCGGAGTGAGCTGCAGCTTGACCTTCTCCAACACGGTCTTGTCGCCATAGCCCAAGCGAGCATCGGACAGGTCGAGCAGCGGGCTGGAAATCTTCTGCGATTCGCGGAACACGAAGTCGAAAGGCGAATCGACGTGGGCCGCCGACAGCTCTTCCATGCGCTCCAGGGCCTTGATCCGGCTCTGGGCCTGGCGGGCCTTGGTGGCCTGGGCCTTGAAGCGGGCGATGTACTTCTCCATATGCGCGCGCTGGGCCTGCTGCTTCTCGTAGGCTTGCTGCTGTTGGGCCAGGCGCTCGGCGCGAGCGCGCTCGAAGGCACTGTAGCCACCGCGATAAAGGGTGAGCTTGCGCTGCTCGACATGGGCCACATGATCGACCACGGCATCGAGGAAATCGCGGTCGTGGGAGATCAGCAGCAAGGTGCCGGGATAACCCTTGAGCCAGTCTTCCAGCCAGAGGATCGCATCCAGGTCCAGGTGGTTGGTGGGTTCGTCGAGCAGCAACAGATCCGATGGGCACATCAGGGCCTGGGCCAGGTTCAGGCGCATCCGCCAGCCCCCGGAGAAATCGCCGACCTGACGATCCATCTGTTCGTTGGTGAACCCCAGCCCGGCCAGCAGCTTGCGCGCCCGGGCGTCGGCGGTATAGCCATCGGCGCTGTCGAGCTCGGCATGCAGGCGTGCCTGGGCAGCACCGTCCTGGGCCGCTTCGGCGGCGGCCAGGTCGCGCTGCACCTCGCGCAGGCGCAGGTCGCCATCGAGCACATAGTCCACCGCCAGGCGTTCGAGGGTATCGACCTCCTGGCGCATGTGGGCGATGCGCCAGTCGGCGGGCAGGAAGCAGTCACCCGAATCCGGATGCAGCTCACCGCGCAGCAAGGCGAACAGGCTGGATTTGCCGGCGCCGTTGGCACCGATCAGACCGGCTTTCTGGCCGGCGTGCAGGGTCAGCTCGGCGTCTTCTAGCAGACGTTGCGGGCCACGCTGTAAAGTCAGGTTCTGAAGTCGAATCATAATGGCGGCGGAGTCTACCAGCTTCGCTCGCAACTGGCGCGAGTAGCACTATGTCCTCGGACCTGTGGAGTTTTTCCCTCAAGACCTACGCCCTGCCCGGCGTGCAGGAGGCCTGCCTGCGCTTGCAGGATGGCGGCGCCGATGTCTGCCTGCTGCTCTGCGGCGCCTGGCTTGGCTGGCGGGGCGTGGAGTGCGATGGGCAGCGCCTGGAGCGGCTCAAGGCATTGGCCGGGCCGTGGCAGCGCGAAGTGATTCAACCGCTGCGGGCCTTGCGCATCGACTGGCGCGCGGCAGCTGCCACCGATAGCGACCTTGGCCTGTTGCGTGAGCAGCTCAAGTCCCTGGAACTGGAGGCCGAACGGCAGTTGCTGTTGCGCCTGCAAGAGCAGGTCAGAAGTTGGCCTGCAGCCCAGGCAGGAAGCCTGGACCACTGGCTGGAAGGACTGGCGACCGAAGCCGCCGACCGCGACGCGTTGCTGGTGCTGCGCACCGCGGTGAATGGCGCTTAGGAAGCGCTGGAGGTAGTACCGGTAGCGGTGGTCGCTGGAGCGGCGGCCGGGGTACTTGCGGCGCCTGGAGCGGGTGAAGCTGCAGGGGCGGCCGGGGTTGGCTTGGCTGCAGCAGGGGTAGCCGGTTTGGCGGCAGCAGGCTTGGCAGCGGGTTTGGCAGCTGCAGGTTTGCTGGCAGGCTTCTTCGCTACTGGCTTTGCCGCAGGCTTGGCAGCGGCAGGCTTGGCTGCCGAGGACGCTGCTGGCTTGGCCGCAGCAGCCGGCTTGGCCGCAGGTTTGGCTGCTGGTTTGGCCGCAGCCTTTACCGGTGCCTTGGCCGCAGCGGGCTTGGCTGCGGGCTTCGCGGTAGCAGGCTTGGCGGCAGCGGTCTTGGTCGCCACAGGCTTGGCCGCTGGTTTTGCAGCAGGTTTGGCTGCTGGTTTCGCTGCGGCCTTGGCAGCTGGTTTAGCTGGCGCCGGTTTGGCGGCCGCAGGTTTGGCAGCGGCAGGCTTGGCTGCAGGTTTTGCAGCAGGCTTGGCAGCGGCGGATTTGGCTGGAGCGGGCTTGGCAGCCGCGGCGACCGGTTTCTTCGCTGCAGGCTTGACAGCCGTCTTGACGGCAGGCTTGGCTGCGGCAGGCTTGGCTGGCGAGGACGCGGCTGGCTTGGCATCGCGTGTGTTCAGCGCCTTGGCTGCAGCTTCCTTCACTTTGCCAACGCCCTGGGCCAACTTCAGGCTTTCCTGGGCATCACGCTTGAGCTGCAGAATGTAGCCGCGAGTTTGTGCCTGGCGCTCTTTCAACGCATCGAGCAAATCTTCGAGTTCCTGCACTGCAGCCTTGGCCTTGGCTTGGGCCTTGGCTTTGCCAGCTGCCGCTGCGTCCTGCAATTTGGTACGTGACTTGTGCAGTTTTTCCTGGGCCTTGCCGCGTTGTTTCTCCAGCTTGGCGAGCAGTTTTTCAGCATCAGCCAGGGCTTGGGAACAAGCGTTTTCCAAGTGTTCGAGCAAGCTGCTCGACAGCTGTTGGAGCAAGTGCAACGGAGTATTTACAGGCTTCTTATTGGCCGACATGGTTTACCTCCTGGCTGACGTGAGTTGCGGCTCATACTAGACCTCTGCTGTTACCGCCGCTAGGCCATGTTGACAGTATCGAAAGCCCAGCGTTGCAGCCGATTGAAAATGTTCTTCACCCCCTTCGAAGTTGCCCACCAACGAGTCCTTCGTCGCTGGCATAATCCACCGCTACTCAGGCCGGAGAGTGCCCATGTCGCGTTACCTGTTTTTGTCCTTGAGTCTGTTCTTGCCGCTGGCCCAGGCCGCGGTCGAACCGACATCCGACGACGCCCACGATCTGGCCTACAGCCTGGGGGCGAGTCTTGGCGAACGCCTGCGCGACGAAGTACCCGACCTCAAGATCCAAGCCCTGGTGGAAGGCTTGAAAGCGGCGTACCAGGGCAAGCCACTGGCCCTCAAGAACGAACGTATCGAGCAGATCCTCGCCCAGCACGATGCCCAGATCAGCGAGCAATCGCTGAAGTCGCAAACTGAAGCTGCACTGGAAAACGAACGCCGTTTTCTCGATCAGGAAAAAGCCAAGCCCGGGGTTCGCCAACTGGCGGACGGCATACTCCTGACTGAACTGGCGCCTGGTAGCGGCAACAAGCCCAGCCCCAATGGTTCGGTCCAGGTTCGTTACACCGGACGCCTGCCCGACGGCACCGTGTTCGATCAGAACCAGCAGCCGCAATGGTTCCGCCTGGACAGCGTGATCGCTGGCTGGCGCAGCGCACTGCCACAGATGTCGACCGGCGCCAGATGGCGCCTGGTGATTCCATCGAACCAGGCCTACGGAACCGAAGGTGCCGGCGATCTGATCGCCCCCTATACGCCCCTGGTATTCGAAATCGAGTTACTGGGCACTGCTGGCTAGCACTGCGCAAACGAAAACGGCACGCCAAGGCGTGCCGTTTTTCATGGTCCCCCACGCTCAGGCCTGGGCTGCCACTTCCTGCTTGTGGGCGTTGTGCAGCACTTCGATCAAGCAGTCCTCAAGCTCGAAGCGCTCATGCAACAAGCCACCCAGTTCCTTGAACTTCTGCGCTACGCATTGCCCGGCATCGCACAGGTCATTGAAAGCCAGGAGCTTCTCGGTGATCACGTCGATGCGTGGATAGAGGGTATCGGCCAACTCCAGCCCGCGCTTGTCGCCAAAGGCCTTGGCTTCGCTGGTGAGTTGTTCGTAGATTTCAAAATGACCGGCGGAGACATAGTCCACCAGGATCGCGCAGAACTCTTGCAAGGGCTTCTTGCTCTCACTCAGCGACTCGGGTTCGGCGCCAAGCACATCATAGGCTCGAACCAGTTCGTGACGCTCCTGCAACCAGCGGTCGATCAGCAGATGAACTCCACCCCAGCGTTCCTGAGCATTCTGACAACTTTCGAGCATGGTGATCTCTCTTCCCTCAAGGGTCATGCCATTCGCCCGAGGCCCAATGGAACCCAGGACCAAGTCAGGCGCAACAGCATCGAGCAAGCGAATTCCAATGACAGGTGCGGGCCAGATTATGCCCGCTCGACAACAGCTTCAAGGTACGCAGGAGATAAAGTTCATACAAGCGTTTAATCCGCTGACACTGACTCAGGGCAATGCCGTGACCTTGCGCGCAGCGCGTAGCCAGCGCTGCAAACGATAGGCGCTGAAGCCCAGGACGATCAGGAAAAACAGCAAGCTCCACTCCGGCAGGCTCATGTCCAGCAGCGTCCAGGTGATTTCGGCGCAGTCCGCGGTCCCGACGAACAGCAACTGCAGAACCTGCCACCAGGACAGGTTGCGCAGCATGAAGGGCATGTCCGGCAAGCAGGCCAAGAGTTGTTCGGAGGGAATGTTCTGCAACAGCACATGGCGCCCGGCGGTCATCACACCGATGCCCCCCAGCAGCAGGTTGAGCCCCCAATACACCGCGCGCGCCCAGCGGGCAGGCCCGTGCAACGCCGCCAGCAGGTTGACACCGCCGAACATCACTATCAGGACTCGTTGCACCGCCCACAGCGGGCAGGCCTCAAGGCCACCGCCGGCCTGCAAGCTGAATGCCGCCCACGAGGCCAAGGCCCCCACCAGGAACACCAGGGAGAACAGCGAGCGCGAGCCGGCCAGCAACATGAGATATCCGTAACGGAAGAACAGGCAGCCACGGTAGAGAAAGCGCTCGTCGCTTTCAAGAAGCGCCATGCCAGCCTCGGCTGCAAAGAGTTGGCAGGGAACCGTGCATCCGGGTCAAGAAAAGGCCGATAGCCCTAGCAGGCTACCGGCCCCGATGAGACGTCAGGCCCGCGCCGGAACCGGCAACGGCGATGCCAGCAAGCGCTCATCCAGCAATCCCAGGCCCTCCTGGAACAGCTGGTTACTACGCTCGGTGTCCCCCAGCTGCGCCAGGAGACGCGCCAGTTCGGCACAGGCTTCGGGATTGCGCTGCAGGCGAAGGCTGCTTTCCAGGTAGTCGCGGGCCTTGCCCCACAAGCTGTTCTGCAGGCACAGGCGGCCCAGGGTCAACAGCAGGCTCGGATCATCCGCATGCTCCTTCAGCCAATGCTCGGCCGACTGCAACTGCCGTGCAGGGTCACTACCACGCACCAGCCCGTAAAGCCGTGCCAGGTGGCTTTCGTACTTGCGCTTGAGGGCTGTACGCAGCGCTTCTTCAGCCGCCGCTCCAGCGCCCAGCTGCCGTAGTTGCTCGGCATAGGCCAGCACCAGTTGTGGCTCCTGGCGCTGAGCCGCGGTCAATTGCTGCCATGCCCGATCGAGGGATTGCTGGGCGCTGGCCTGATCCTCTTCGCGGCGCGCAGCCAGCCCCAGGTTCTCGCCCCAGGCACGACGCTCCAGCTCTTGCAGCTCGCTGGCCGGCAGGGCCTTGTCCTTGCGCAGCTCAGGCAACAGGCGGATCAGCGCTGACCAATCACCACGCTGTTGATGCAGGCGCTGCAACTGGCGCAACACCTGCACGCTGTGGGGATGACGCTCGTGCATGGCCTGCAAGGTGCTGAGCGCACCTTCGGTATCGCCTCGATCGGTCTGCAACTGGGCATGGCTCAAGGCCACGGCCAGTTCAGCCTGGGGCTGGCGGGTCAGGGCCCGCTCCAGGAGGTTGTCGCACTCTTCATAATGGCCTTGCTCGTTGGCCGCCCGGGCTGCGCCCAGGTAGTACAGCAGCGGCTGGCGCTCGGCTTCGGCGGCACGATGCAAATGTTTCTGCGCGCTGGCCCAGCGACCTTCAGCAAGATCCATCTGACCCTGCTCGATGGCAATCTGCACTCGGCGACTACGATTGCGCCGGGACCAGGGATTGACCACGCCACCGGAAACCATCACCAGCTCTACCAGCAGCTTGATGCCCCAGATCACCAGCCAGATCAGCGCCACCAGGGCCAGCGTCGCCCACAGGCTCGATTCGAAGCGGAAGTTGCTATAGGCGATCAGCACGTACCCGGGGTGCTCGGCAATGGCCAAGCCCAGCAGGCCGACGGCGGCAATCAGCAGCAGGACAATCACATAGGCGCGCTTCATGGGCTGGTCTCCTGGGCCGTATTCGCCGCAGGCTTGGCCACAGGTTTGACCGACTCTTCAACACTCAGGTTGCGCCGCTCCAGATAGGCCTGGACGGTGCTCAAGGTCTTGGTCAGGTCTGGAGTCGCCACGGTGACCGGCTGCTTGCTCAACTCAGCCAGGCGCTGGAGCATGAGCTTGCTCTGGGGGTTGTCCTGGTTGAAGTGGCTGGTCAGTACATCGCGGGCTTCGGTCAGGGCCTGGGTATAGACCGGCGCCTGGCCATTGAGCGCCGCCCACTGGGCCTGCTCCAGCGCCAGGCTCAGGGCCAGGCGTACTTGGGTCAATCCCTGGCCGGCCAGCAGAGGGCGAATGTTCTTGTCGGCATTGAAGTCGATGCGGAAATAGCGAGAGATCTGGTCCCACCACTGCGCCCAGCGACTGGCGCCGTCGCCATCGGCGGTCAGGCCCAGCAAGGAGTCGCCGCGATCCTTGTACTCCGGAGCCACCGCACTGAGCTCCAGCACCTGGTCGCGCAAGGCACCCAGCTGCAGGAACAACCCGGTGCGGTCGGGCTGTTCGGTGCTGCGCAGGGCCGCCAGGGTCTTGGCCAATTGCTCGCGGGCCGCAAAAGCGCCCGGGTCGTTCTGCTCGCGCAGGATATCGTCCGCACCCTGGACCAGGGCCTGGGCACTGCTGATGTCCTGCAGCGCGGACAACCGCAGGCTGGCCAGGCGCAGCAGGTGCTCGGCCTCGGCCAGACGCCAGTCCTTGCGGCTGGCACCGAGCACGGTCTCCAAGCGCTGGCTCAGACGCTGCTGGTCGCCCTGCAACTGCGCCACCAGGCGACGCCGGTCCTCCAGCTCGTCGGCTGCAGGTAGCTGCTCCAGCCGGGTACTCAGGCGCTGCTCGCTAAGCTTGAAGCTCTGGGCCTGGTCACCCAGGGCCTGCAACTGGCTCAACTGCTGCTGGTTGTTGGCTTGCAGGCTGCGCACCTGCCAGATTCCCCAGCCACCTACAGCGATACCCGCCGCCCCCAGTAACAGGGCCAGTATCGCCAACCCGTTGCCACGACGCTCAACAGTTGGGGCCGTGGGTACAACCGGTGCCTCGGACACCGGTTGGACTTCATCTTTAGGCAAGGCTGTTTCGCTCACGTATCCATCCTTTGTGTTAGAGAACGGGCACGGGTTGCTCCCGTAGCGCCGTTAGCAAAGCCGCGGCACTGGCGCCGCGGCAATCCACAACTTTTTCCGCCCCGGCGGCACGCGCTATTTCAGCGACCCGGGGACTTGGAACAAACAATGGCATCTTCGCCAACTGCGGCCAGGCCGGACCGGCCAGTTGCTGCAGGTGGCTGAAACCCTGTCCACTGCTGACCACCAGCCCGTTCAAGCGTTCCCCCAGAATCCGCTGGGGCAGCGTACCTTCGGCGTAGTGCGGCAAGCATCGACGATAGAGTTCCAGATAATCGACACTAGCACCTTGGCTGCGCAAACGCTCAGAGAGCAGTTCGCGCCCTCCTTCTCCACGCACGATCAGCACTCGTGGCTCGGACCGAGCGATAGCCTCGCGCAATTGGGGAAGTTCTAGCAAGGCTTCGCTGTCATCACCGGCCTGTGGATAAAACACCTGCAACCCGGCATCCGCCAGGATCTGCCCCGTTCCAGCCCCGACGCAGAACCAACTCTGTGCCGGTGGCTGCGGCCAGTATTCACGCAGCAGTTCCAGGACCAGGCTCGCAGCTGGCTTGCTGACCACGATCACCGCACAATAATGCTCCAGCTCAAGCAGGCACGAGCGCTGGATGTCTGTGACAGGCAAGGCCTGGATCTCAAGCAATGGCAGGCAACTGCTGGAAACACCGGACTCGGCCAGGACCGCTGCCAGCGCGGCACAGTCTTCGGTCGGCCGGGTCAGCAGCAGGCGCCAATCGGTCACTCTTCTCCCGCCTCGCCATAAACGGCGCGCAGGATGTCACCAGCACCCTGGGACAACAGTTCGTCCGCCACTTGTACACCCAGTTCGGCAGCACGCTCGCGCGAGCCGCGGGCCTGGGCACTGAGCAACATGCCACCGCTGGGCTCGCCTACCAGGCCACGCAACCAGAGCTGCTCGCCCTCCAATACGGCGTAGCAGGCGATCGGCACCTGGCAGCCGCCATTGAGATGCTTGTTCAGCGCTCGCTCGGCCGTGACCCGGCTGGCGGTGTCGGCGTGATGCAAGGGCGCCAGCAAGGCGTGGATTTCTGTGTCGGCACTGCGACATTCGATGCCTACGGCACCCTGGCCACCCGCCGGAAGGCTGTCCTCGACACTGATGGAGGAACGAATACGACCTTCAAAGCCCAGGCGGATCAGGCCAGCCGCGGCGAGGATGATCGCGTCATATTCACCGGCATCCAGCTTGGCCAGGCGAGTGTTGACGTTGCCACGCAAGAAGCGAATCTGCAGGTCCGGGCGGCGCGCCAGGAGCTGGGCCTGGCGACGCAGGCTGGAGGTGCCGACCACGCTGGCGGGCGGCAATTCGTCGAGACTGGCGAAGGTATTGGAGACAAAGGCGTCGCGCGGGTCTTCACGCTCGCAGATGCAAAACAGGCCCAGGCCTTCGGGGAAGTCCATGGGCACATCTTTCATCGAGTGCACGGCGATATCGGCCTGGTTCTCCAGCAGCGCGGTCTCCAGCTCTTTGACGAACAGGCCCTTGCCACCGATTTTCGACAGGGGCGAGTCCAGCAGTTTGTCACCGCGACTGACCATGGGCACAAGAGTCACGGCAAGGCCTGGATGAGCCTCTTGCAGACGGGCTTTGACGTATTCGGCCTGCCACAAGGCCAAGGCACTTTTGCGGGTAGCGATGCGGATTTCGCGAGAGGACATGGATCAATCCGTACTGAATAGATACGGCAGATGATAACAGCTCAGCCAAAGCTGCTTTGACTTGTATCAGAAAGCCAGCGTCCTCCCGCTGCCAGGCCTCTTGCCGCTACCCTCGCATTCGCGGCCTAGAGCTGCTGCATCATCTTGCGCACACCTGCGACATGGCGCCGGCTGACGATCAACGCATCGCCATTGAGCCCCTTGAGATACAGCTGGAAGTGCCCCAGGGGCGTGCGCTGCAGGCGTTCGATGCGCTCACGGGCCACCAGCGCGTTACGGTGAATGCGCACGAAGCGCTCGCCAAACTCGTCTTCCAGGGCTTTCAAGGGCTCGTCCAGCAGCACCTCGCCATGCTCATGGCGCAGAGTCACGTACTTGTGATCGGCGATGAAATACACCACCTGGGCCAACGGAATCAGCTCGATCCCCTTGCGGGTACGAGCACTGATATGACTGCGCGGACCCGTGCCCGACTCTGCTGCAGGCCGGGTCAGGGCAGCCAGTTGCACACGGGTGGGCTTGTCGGCCTTTTTCAGGGCTTCGAGCAGTAGTTCGGGGCGGACCGGCTTGGCCAAGTGACCGACGCCACTGCCATTGAAGGCTTCAAGGGCAAATTCGTCCGGTGCTGCGCAAAACACCAGGGCCGGGGGTGTCTCGCGCTCGCACAGCTTGCCGGCGACCTGCAGGCCATCCAAGCCAGGCATGCGCACATCAAGCAGGACGATATCCGGCTTCAGGCTGTCGATCAGGCTCAATGCCTCTTCGCCACTGGTGGCGCTGGGCTCCAGGACACTGTATCCCTCAAGCTCGCCGACCATGCGGCTCAGGCGCTCACGGGCTAGGGGTTCGTCATCAACGATCAGGACATTCATATTGCGCTGGATTCCTGCGTGAGTCTCGCACAAGGATAGCGTAGACAGGTGGAGTGACGTCCGTCACGGCGATCCACGCTAAGACTAGTGCGAAGGCCAAAAAGTGCCGCAAGTCGGGCATCAATATTTACCCGGACCTGCCCGATACCGCCCAAGACCGTTGAATGCGCGACGACGTCGCAGGGAATGCTGATACTCAACACAAAGCCCCCCTCGTTGTGTGGCCGCCGCCCACCCTGGCCGCACCCGCCTCGTTTCATGGACGGATTGCTTGCCCTGCGCGGAGTGAACTCGTTGGTCGGCCCCACGGCGAGCACCTGGCTGGCGCTACGCAATTGTGCCGATCCTCCTGTCCAACTGTAGACGGTTGCCAAGACGATATTGCTCAATCGAGAAATATCGTTTGATCGATATCACCTTCGGCACCCAGGCAACCGACCTCGCCCAGGCGCACCGGTTCCAGTCTCCGCGCCACCAGGACCGCCAGCAAGCGGTCCAAGAGTCGCAGGTAAAAAGCTGCCGACCAGTGCCAGCGCCAGCCTGGGCAACCCTGCTATCATCGGCGCCTGTTTTTCACGCCATCTTCCTTCAGCAGATCACGAGCGAATTCATGAGCACTGACAAGACCAATCAGTCCTGGGGCGGCCGCTTCAGTGAACCCGTCGACGCCTTCGTCGCCCGCTTCACCGCCTCTGTCAATTTCGACCAGCGCCTGTATCGCCACGACATCATGGGCTCGATCGCCCACGCCACGATGCTGGCCAAGGTCGGTGTACTCACCGATGCCGAACGCGACAGCATCATCGACGGCCTGAAGACCATCCAGGGCGAGATCGAGGCCGGCAGCTTCGACTGGCGCGTGGACCTTGAAGACGTACACATGAACATCGAGGCACGCCTGACCGACCGCATCGGAATCACCGGCAAGAAGTTGCACACCGGGCGCAGTCGCAATGACCAGGTGGCCACCGATATCCGCCTGTGGCTGCGCGACGAGATCGACCTGATCCTCGGCGAAATCACCCGCCTGCAAAAAGGCCTGCTGGAGCTGGCCGAGCGTGAAGCCGACAGCATCATGCCGGGCTTCACCCACCTGCAGACCGCCCAGCCTGTGACCTTCGGCCACCATATGCTGGCCTGGTTCGAGATGCTCAGCCGCGATTACGAACGCCTGGTGGACTGCCGCAAGCGCACCAACCGCATGCCACTTGGCAGTGCGGCCCTGGCGGGTACCACCTACCCGATCGACCGCGAACTGACCTGCCAACTGCTGGGCTTCGAAGCAGTAGGCGGCAACTCCCTGGACAGCGTGTCGGACCGTGACTTCGCCATTGAATTCTGCGCCGCCGCCAGCGTGGCGATGATGCACCTGTCGCGTTTTTCCGAAGAGCTGGTGCTATGGACTAGCGCGCAGTTCCAGTTCATCGACCTGCCGGACCGCTTCTGCACTGGCAGCTCGATCATGCCGCAAAAGAAGAACCCCGACGTGCCGGAACTGGTACGCGGCAAGAGCGGCCGGGTATTCGGTGCACTGATGGGCCTGCTGACCCTGATGAAGGGCCAGCCCCTGGCCTACAACAAGGACAACCAGGAAGACAAGGAGCCGCTGTTCGACGCCGCCGACACCCTGCGCGATTCGCTGCGCGCCTTCGCCGACATGATTCCGGCCATCAAGCCCAAGCACAGCATCATGCGCGAGGCGGCCCTGCGCGGCTTCTCCACCGCCACGGACCTCGCCGACTACCTGGTCCGCCGTGGCCTGCCGTTTCGCGACTGCCACGAGATCGTCGGCCATGCCGTGAAGCATGGCGTGGACACCGGCAAGGACCTGGCGGAAATGAGCCTGGAAGAACTGCGCCAGTTCAGCGACCAGATCGAACAGGACGTGTTCGCCGTGCTGACGCTCGAAGGTTCGGTCAATGCCCGCAACCACATCGGTGGCACGGCTCCGGCCCAGGTCCGGGCCGCCGTGATCCGCGTCCAGGCCTTGCTGGCCAGTCGCTGAGTCATTGCGCCAGCCTGGGGTGGTAGATCGCCCCAGGCTGCCAGCAAAGCCGCACCCGCAAGGGCGCGGTTACTTCCTGGCCGCCACCATGGCCAGGAACTGCGGCATCGCTGCCTCCCTGTCTGCCGCAATACGCTGGACATTGGGCAACTGCTCCAAGCGCTCCAGCAGGGCCTTCGCCTCCGGCATCGCCGCCAGGAAATCCACCTCGAACAATTTCTGCCCAACCGTCCGGGCCAGGCTCACGCTGTAGAGAAAGTACAGGTCCGCCACAGTCAGGCTATCGCCAGCGACATAAGGCGAGAACCGAGCATGCCGCGCCAACGCGGAAAAACCGAGCTGCAAGTCAGCCTTGGCCTTCTGCTTGATTGCCTCCGGCACCGTCATGCCGAAAAAAGCCTCGGGGTAACAGGTGCGTGCCGGCAACTCGATGTACAACTCGATTTCCCTGGCCAGCGCCAGCACCTGGGCCCGCTGGAACGGCTCGCCCGGCAACAGCGCCGGTCCCGATCGGGTCTGCTCGAGGTATTCGAGGATGACGCTGGTTTCATTGATGAACCCTTGGGCCACCTGCAAGACCGGTACCTTGCCACGAGGACTGATAGCCAGCGCCTCTGGCGCCTGGCCGGCGTAGAACGCCACCTCCTCGAAAGTCAGTCCTTTTTCCAGCAGCGCCAGCTTGACCATGTTGTAGTAGTTACTGACACAAAAACCATAAAGCTTGAGCATCACTTAGCCTCCAGGCCGTTCAGGGGTTGGCAGCATTTTTTATAGAAGGTCCCTGCCACTCTGGCCAGCAGCATCACTTCCCTGAATGCGAGTAGACTGGCGTCCTTTCCTTGAGGAGCCTGCCATGAGCGAGCCAACCGATATCGACAACGACGAAGAAGAGTTCGCCGAAAATACCCTGGTCGAAGCGATCGAGAACCAGATTGAAAGCGACAACCCGCCGGCTGCCAAGGCCACCTTCAACAAGCTGACCCTGGTGGGCTACGAACGGGACGAAATCCTCAACCTGATGGCCCATGTCCTGGCCATCGAGATCGATGCGATCCTCGAGGAGGACCGGCCTTTCGACACCCAGTGGTACGAAGCGGCCTTGCGTGCCCTGCCGGACCTGCCTCCCGAGAAACAGTGAAGCTCCCGCCGGAGCGTTGCCCCCTGCAACGCTCCATGCACCTGATACGACCTTTCGCCCAGCGCCTGACTACACTGCAACCACCCTGCGGCCAAACACCGCTGCCATTGGCTGCAAAAGTACTCAGCGAACGCTGGACACACCGCCCTTGTGCGGTCACCTTAAGAACGCTGACCTCTCATTCCTAGAAAGTCTGGAGTCCTTATGTCGTATACCCCTGAGTTGGTTGCCGAACTGGAAATCCTTGCACTCTTCAACCTGGACAGTTCCCAGGAAGGCCTGAAGATCCATCAGACCGCTACCCCCAGCGCTATCGCAGCCGCCAAGCGCCTGCATGCCAAGGAACTGATCACCCAGCCCGATGGTGGCTACCTCACCAGCCTCGGCCGGGATGCCGCCGAACATGCCCAGGGCCTCCTGACCATCCTCAACGTCGCCGAAACCGCCTGAAGACTTCCCTTGCCTGCGGGACTCCCGTCCGTCGGGATTCCGTAGGCTGCCTTGCACCAATGCGTTAGAAATCTGGCGTCAAAAATAAAATCAGCTTAAGAGTCAGCCCTGTCTGCCGGTAGACTGGCTACACCCTGACTCCGCCACGTTCGAGCTCCGCTTGAAATGCCCCATACCCATGAAATCCGTCCCGACCTGGATGAAGGAATCGATCGCAAGGTTCTAAGCAAGCTCCGTGCACGCTTTCTCACCCTCAACGAAGGACGCATGACCCGGGCCATGGAGGGCTTGTCGGCCCGCCAGCAACTGGTCCTCAACCTGCTGCCGCTGTTCTTTCACGTCAATCACCCATTGCTCCCCGGCTATGTCTCCGGTGCAACTCCTGCGGGCCTGTCCAACTATGAGCCCGACCCGGCTGCACTGGCCGAGGCCCAGCGCCTGACCCGTTCCTTTTCCTACAAGACGCGCCACGGCAACCCACCGCGACCGATCCATGGCCTGTTCCTCATGGGCAGCCTGGGCACCCTGGCCCAAGCCGACCAGAGCGATATGGACGTATGGGTCTGCCACGCCTCGAACCTGAGTGAAAACGAACTGGCCGAGCTGCAGAAGAAATGCCAGTTGCTGGAAACCTGGGCCGAGAGCCAGGGCGCCGAAGCGCATTTCTTCCTCATCGATCCGAGCCGCTTCGTCCGTGGCGAACGCGATACCCAGCTCAGCTCGGACGATTGCGGCACCACCCAGCACTACCTGCTGCTGGATGAGTTCTATCGCACCGCCATCTGGCTGGCCGGGCGCACCCCCCTGTGGTGGCTGGTGCCGGTGTACGAGGAGTCTCGCTACGAGCAGTACATCCACACGCTGCTGTCCAAGCGCTTCGTCTCTGCCGAGGAAAACCTCGACCTGGGGCACATGGCGCGGATTCCTCCCGGGGAATTCATCGGAGCCGGGCTCTGGCAGTTGTTCAAGGGCATCGAGTCGCCCTACAAGTCCGTACTCAAGCTATTGCTGATCGAGGTCTATGCCAGCGAGCATCCGCAGGTCCAGTGCCTGAGCCTGCGCTTCAAGCAGGCCGTGTTCGCCAATCGCCTGGACCTGGACGAGCTGGACCCGTACATCGTGGTCTACCGGCGCATAGAGGAGTACCTCAAGGCCCGCGGCGAACCCGAGCGCCTCGAGCTGGTACGTCGCAGCCTGTACCTCAAGGTCAATCGCAAGCTGACTGCCGGCAATGGCTCTCGCAGCCCGAGCTGGCAACGGGCGCTGCTGGAGCGCCTGGCTGACGAATGGGGCTGGGACCACCGCCAGCTGGCACTGCTCGACAGCCGTAGCCAGTGGAAAGTGCGCCAGGTCGGCAGCGAACGCCGCGCCCTGGTCAACGAGCTCAACTACAGCTATCGCTTCCTGACCCAGTTCGCCCGCACCGAGCAAGCTGCCAGCCTGATCAACAAGCGCGACCTCAACGTGCTGGGCCGGCGCTTGTACGCAGCCTTCGAACGCAAGGCGGGGAAAATCGAATTCATCAACCCGGGCATCGCCCCGGACCTGGCGGAAGATACCCTGACCCTGGTGCAATCGCCCAACCGCAGGGAACCCGGCCAGACGCACTGGGGCCTGTACAGCGGCAACCTGACGGCCCTGGAATGGGAACACTTCGCCCCGATCAAACGCAGCCGCGAGCTGCTGGAACTGCTCACCTGGTGTCATCGCAACGGAGTGATCGACAGCAGTACCCGCCTGGCCTTGCATCCCGGCAGCAGCGACCTGAGCGAGTTCGAGCTGTTCAACCTGCTGGGCAGCCTGCAGCAAACCGTCGCCCTCCCGCTCAATGCCGCCAGCGAAGATCAACTGCTGCATGCCAGCGTGCCCAGCGAAGTGCTGGTCCTGGTGAACGTGGGGGTCGATCCGCTCAAGCACCATCGTGAGCTGAACATCCACATGACCACCGAGCGAACCGATTCCCTGAGCTACGCAGGGGTTCGCGAGAACCTGGTGCTGACCCTGGACCAGGTCACCCTCAATAGTTGGAACGAAGTCATGGTGGGTCGCTACGACAGCGAGCATGCCCTGCTCGATTGCCTGCGCGACTACCTGAACAACCTGCCTGCCGGCCCCCAGCCACGGCTGCGGGTCCGTTGCTTCTGCCACAACCGTGCGCAATTCATCGCCCGCCGGGTGGAAGAGCTGTTCGAGACTGCACAGAACCTGCTGCTCAGCCAGCTCAACTATCGCTACCTGATCCAGGTCCAGCAGCACTATCACGTGCTCGAACTGGTGCCCGGCCAGGTTCGGCACCGGGCCCTGGCAACCCCCGCCGCGCTGCTGGACTACCTGGGACAGGAACAGACCCGCTACAGCCCCCTGCACCTCGACCCCATGGCCCTGGAGGATCACGACCTGGCACTGATCCTGCCCATGGGCCAACCGGACTGCATCCAGGTGTTCTACCGAATCAGCGAAGACCAGGCCGAGCTCTATGTCCTGGACGAGCACAATGCCCTGTGGCAACAGACCCTGCCCTACCACGACGAGCAGAGCCTTCTGGTGCCCTTGCAGCGCTTCCTGCAGTCGATCCTTTATCGGCGCGAGGCCCTGCTGCCCATGGACAGCATTCCAAGCGAGAAACCTTTAGACACACTCTACTTCCAGATACTGCCCTCAGGCACCGCCCGAGCACGCCGGGTAGAGGCCCGGCCGGCACCACTGACTCCGGTCGACAAGGCTTTTTATGATGTGCAGGCAATCGTCGGCAAGGCGGCACCGGGTCAGGTGCAAGTCTCGCTGTACTGCAATCAAAGGGAGTTTTCCGAGCTGGAATATGGCGACCAACTGTTCAGCACAGTCGTCCAGGAGATCGTCGAGCAGCGCCGCGAACCGGAGCGTTACCGCTGCTACATCACCGATCTGGACCTGTCCGGCCTGCTCGGTGATGGGCAAGGTTCGAGCATTCTGTATCTGCGTTACAAGGCCAGCCTGGAGCGTGCCTTGAACGACGCGCTCGAACAGGTCTAGACAGGAATCAGAGGTGGAAGTCGCCTGCGGCTTCCGGCTGGTATTCCACTTCCAGCAACGTCAGTTTCAGGGTCTTTCCGCCCGGGGCCGGCCAGTCGATGTACTGCCCTACCTGCAGCCCCAACAAGGCGCTGCCCACCGGCGCTAGGATGGAGATCTTGCCTTCGTCGGCATTGGCATCCTGGGGATAGACCAGTGTCAGGTGGTAGTCCTTGCCGCTGCTTTCTTCACGGCAGTGCACCCGCGAGTTCATGGTTACGACACCGGCCGGGACCTCATCGTGGCCCACCAGTGTTTCGGCACGATCCAGCTCGGCTTGCAGTGCAATGACGCCTGGCAGCGAGTCGTCCAGACTGTCGATCAGGCGCTCCAGACGTTGCACGTCAAGGCGGGTAAGGATGATGGATGGTGCAGTACTCATGATCCTGGCTGACTCCTGTTTTTTCTGCACAAAAAAGCAAAACCCCGCCAAATAAGACGGGGTTCTCACCAGCCTCGAGGTAGCGAGGCGAAGTCGGACACTATCACAGCGAACCGAATAAACAAACCGTGCGGACCAGAACTACACCCCCCCTGGTATCGCCGCCTGTTTACGCTGCAACGCCTGGTCGCAGATCACTCGACGGCGTTCGTCGTCAGCCGAGCGCCACTCGCGAATATCCTCCACGTGCCGGAAACAGCCCCGGCAGATTTTCTCCTCGTCGAGGCGGCACAGGCTGATACAGGGCGAGCGCACCGCCGGACTGACATTGCTGAACAGCGGCTTGGGCGGGCGGACCGTACTGGGCTGGCTCACGAAATCAAAGCCCTTCGAACTCGAGCTTGATATCCGCCTGTTCGAACACGATGCGCTCCAACATCTCGCCCAGTTGTTCTTCGCTCTTGTCGCACATCCAGCGCTCGCTCTCCTCGTCATAGTCGAAGTGGAAACCGCCCGAACGCGCAGCCAGCCACAGCTGGCGCAGAGGCTCCTGGCGACTGAAGATCACCTGGCTGCCATTATCGAACTTGACGGTGAGCACCCCGGCCGAGCTTTCCAGGTCGATGTCCAGGTCACTCTCATCGAAAATATCCTCCAGCGCCTGCTGGGTGGCATCCACCAGGTCGTGGAAACGGGCTTCGGTCAAACTCATTGCAGGAACCTCGGTCAGTATCTAGTCACGCTCAAGCGCCGCAAGATACGGGCGCTTCCCGGTGAATGCAAAGAATACCGGAGCGGCCGATACCTGCCACGACCAATCCGCCAACACTGCCAGCCGGTCACCGGCAAAGGCCCGCCAGGCGGGATTTTCCTTGCATAGGCAAGCTGCCGGGTGGCCGGTATACTCGGGCGCAATTTACGCATTCTCAAGGATTTCGCCATGAAGCGCCTGATCTCCGCCCTCGCTGCGCTTGTCGCGGTTGCCTGCCTCGTGACCGCCTGCGGCCAGAAAGGCCCGTTGTACCTGCCAGATGACAGCAAATCCCCCGAGGAACAGTCGAAGGCGCACAAGCACGACACTTTCGACACCTACTAAGGGCTCGCCATGGACGCTTTCAACTACCGCGACGGCGAGCTGTTCGCGGAAGGCGTAGCCCTGTCCGCCATTGCCGATCGTTTCGGTACGCCCACCTACGTCTATTCCCGCGCGCACATCGAGGCCCAGTACCTGGCCTACGCCGAGGCGTTGGCCGGCATGCCGCACCTGGTCTGCTTCGCGGTGAAGGCCAACTCCAACCTTGGCGTACTCAATGTCCTGGCGCGCCTGGGCGCCGGTTTCGACATCGTCTCCCGAGGTGAGCTGGAACGGGTGCTGGCCGCGGGCGGGCAAGCGGACAAGATTGTCTTCTCCGGCGTTGGCAAGACCCGCGACGACATGCGCCGCGCCCTGGAAGTCGGCGTCCATTGCTTCAATGTCGAATCTGCCGAAGAACTGGAGCGCCTGCAGGAAGTGGCAGCGCAGATGGGCGTACGTGCACCGGTATCCCTGCGGGTCAATCCCGATGTGGATGCAGGCACTCACCCCTACATTTCCACCGGGCTCAAGGAAAACAAGTTCGGCATTGCCATTGCTGCCGCCGAGGATGTGTATGTTCGCGCGGCCCAGCTGCCCAACCTGGAAATCGTCGGTGTCGATTGCCACATCGGCTCGCAACTGACCAGCCTGGCGCCCTTCATCGATGCCCTCGAGCGCCTGCTGGACCTGGTAGACCGCCTCGCCGAGTGCGGCATCTATTTGCGGCACATCGACCTGGGCGGAGGCCTGGGAGTGCGGTATCGCGACGAGGAACCACCCCTGGCAGCCGACTACATCAAGGCCGTGCGTGAGCGCCTGGCCGGGCGCGACCTGGCCCTGGTGTTCGAGCCCGGACGCTTCATCGTCGCCAATGCCGGGGGGTTGCTGACTCGGGTCGAGTACCTCAAGCACACCGAACACAAGGACTTCGCCATCGTCGACGGCGCCATGAACGACCTGATCCGTCCGGCGCTGTACCAAGCCTGGATGGATGTCAGTGCCGTGCGCCCACGAGATACCGAACCCCGAACCTACGACATCGTCGGCCCAATCTGTGAAACCGGCGATTTCCTCGCCAAGGAGCGCGCCCTGGCCCTGGCCGAGGGCGACCTGCTGGCGGTGCATTCGGCCGGTGCCTATGGTTTTGTCATGAGTTCGAACTACAACACCCGCGGCCGCGCCGCCGAAGTCCTGGTCGATGGTGACCAGGCTGTGCAAGTGCGCCGTCGCGAGACGCTAGCCGAGTTATTCGCTGGCGAAAGCCTGTTGCCGGAGTAAGACCATGCTGCTGCGTTTTACCAAGATGCACGGCCTGGGCAATGACTTCATGGTCCTCGACCTGGTCAGCCAGCACGCGCATATTCAACCCAAGCACGCCAAGCAATGGGGGGATCGCAATACCGGGATCGGTTTCGATCAATTGTTGATCGTCGAGGCCCCGACCAATCCGGATGTGGACTTTCGCTACCGGATCTTCAATTCCGACGGTTCGGAAGTGGAGCAATGCGGCAATGGCGCTCGCTGCTTTGCCCGTTTCGTGCTGGACAAGCGCTTGACCACCAAGCGCCGGATCCGCGTAGAAACCAAGAGCGGCGTCATCGAACTCGATGTGCGCAACGACGGCCAGATCAGCGTCGATATGGGACCACCGCGCCTGGTACCGGCGGATATCCCATTTCAAGCACCAGCCCAGGCCACCAGCTATACGCTGGACGTCGAGGGTCGCCAGGTCGAGTTGGCCGCCATTTCCATGGGTAATCCCCACGCCGTGTTGCGGGTGGATGACATCAACAGTGCACCGGTCCATGAACTGGGTCCGAAGATCGAACATCACCCGCGCTTCCCGGCCCGGGTCAATGTCGGTTTTATCCAGGTACTGGACCGTCAACGCGCGCAGTTGCGGGTGTGGGAACGTGGCGCCGGGGAAACCCAGGCCTGCGGCACCGGCGCCTGCGCCGCTGCAGTGGCCGCGATCAGCCAGGGGTGGATGGATTCGCCGCTATTGATCGACCTGCCAGGCGGGCGCCTGTCCATCGAATGGGCGGGCCCAGGCCAACCGGTGATGATGACCGGCCCGGCAGTACGCGTATACGAAGGACAGGTGCGTCTATGAGCGAGCGAAATCCATGACCGATCAGCCACAGGTTCCCACGACAACGCCCGACGAATCTCCCGTCCAGAGCCTGGAGGCGGCAGCCGTTGCCGCCTACCTGGAGGCTCATCCGGACTTTTTCGTCGCCCACGAAGAACTGCTCCCGGCCTTGCGCATCCCCCACCAGCGCGGCGATACCGTTTCCCTGGTGGAACGGCAGATGAAGATCCTGCGCGAGCGCAATATCGAAATGCGCCATCGCCTGTCACAACTGATGGACGTGGCCCGAGACAATGACCGCCTGTTCGACAAGACTCGGCGCCTGATTCTTGCGCTGATGGACGCCAGCAGCCTCGAAGAGGTGGTGATGAGCGTCGAGGACAGCCTGCGCCAGGAGTTCCAGGTACCCTTCGTCAGCCTGATCCTGTTCAGCGACAGCCCCATGCCCGTTGGCCGCTGGGTCTCCGCCGCCGAGGCCCAGGGGGCTATCGGGGGCCTGCTGGCCGAAGGCAAGAGCGTCGCTGGCGCCCTGCGCGAACATGAGCTGGATTTTCTCTTCGGAGAAGAACAGCGCAAGCAGATCGGCTCCACAGCCGTGGTTGCCCTGGCTCATCAGGGGATGCATGGCGTGTTGGCCATCGCCAGCCGCGATCCGCAGCACTACAAGAGCTCGGTGGGCACCTTGTTCCTCAACTACATCGCCGAAGTCACCGGTCGCGTGCTACCGCGCTTCACCCACTCACTGCGCTCGGTACGCTGAACATGCAGCAACAACTGGACGCCTACTGCGCACACTTGCGCAGTGAGCGCCAGGTGTCGCCCCATACCCTGGAAGCCTACCGGCGCGACCTGGGCAAGGTGCTGGGGTTCTGCGAGAAGCAACAGGTGCACAGCTGGACCGACCTGGACATCCAGGGCCTGCGCAGCCTGGTGGTACGCCTGCACCAGCAGGGCCAATCCTCCCGCAGCCTGGCCCGCTTGCTGTCCGCGGTACGCGGGCTCTATCACTACCTGAACCGCGAAGGGCTATGCGATCACGATCCGGCCAATGGCCTGTCCCCGCCCAAAGGCGAACGACGACTGCCCAAGACCCTGGATACCGACCGTACCCTGCAACTGCTCGACGGCGCAGTAGAAGACGACTTCCTGGCTCACCGCGACCAAGCCATCCTGGAGCTGTTCTACTCCTGCGGGCTGCGCCTCTCCGAACTCACCAGCCTGAATCTCGAACAACTGGACCTGGCCGATGGCCTGGTGCAGGTCCAGGGCAAGGGCAGCAAGACCCGAGTCCTGCCAGTAGGCAGGAAAGCCCGCGAGGCCCTGGCACTATGGTTGCCGCTACGGGCCTTGAGCAATCCACCGGACACAGCCCTTTTCGTCAGCCAGAAAGGCCGCCGCCTGGGCCCCCGCGCCATCCAACTGCGAGTCAAGGCAGCGGGCGAACGCGAATTGGGCCAGAACCTGCACCCGCACATGCTGCGCCACTCCTTCGCCAGCCACCTGCTGGAATCCTCCCAGGACCTGCGCGCCGTGCAGGAACTGCTGGGGCACTCGGATATCAAGACCACGCAGATCTACACCCACCTGGACTTCCAGCACCTGGCAGCGGTCTACGACAGCGCCCATCCACGGGCCAAACGCAATAAAGGCGGTGAGTAATGACCATCAAGCTGATCACCTTCGACCTCGACGACACCTTGTGGGATACCGCCCCGGTGATCGTCAGTGCCGAGGCCACCTTGCGCCAATGGCTGGCAGAGCACGCTCCGAACCTGGGTGGCGTACCGGTGGAACACTTATGGGCCATTCGTGAACGAGTACTGGCACGTGAGCCCGGCCTCAAGCACCGGATCAGCGCCCTGCGCCTTCGAGTACTGTTCCATGCCCTGGAAGAAGCCGGGTATGACCAGGCCCAGGCCAGCCAGCTGGCCGAAGCAGGCTTCGAAGCATTCCTGCACGCCCGGCATCAACTGAATGTCTTTCCTGAGGTACAGCCAACCCTGGAGGCCCTGGCCAATCACTTCGCCCTTGGAGTGATCACCAACGGCAACGCCGACGTGCGTCGCCTAGGCCTGGCGGACTACTTCACGTTCGCCCTGTGCGCCGAGGACATCGGCATTGCCAAGCCCGATGCCCGGCTATTTCAGGAGGCCCTGCAACGCGGGGGCGCCACTGCCGACACCGCCGTGCATATCGGCGACCACCCGGGCGACGACATTGCCGGGGCCCAGCAGGCCGGCTTGCGCGCCATCTGGTTCAACCCGGGTGGCAAGGCCTGGGAGGCCGAACGCGCACCCGATGCGCAGATCCGCAGCCTGACCGAGCTTCCAGCCTTGCTCGGGCGCTGGAAGTCCCTGTAACACTGGCATCGCGCCCGATCCGCAGCTGTTTGCCCAGGCATGAAAAAACCCGCAGCGACGGCGGGTTTTTTCAGCAAGCAAGTAGCAAGGCTCAGATAGGCCGGCTGCCGTACTTGTTATCAGGCTTCTTGGGCGGATCGGCGACCACGTTGGCCTCGACTTCCTGCACTTTACCGCCACGGGCCAGGAACTCCTCCATGGCACGCGCCAGTGCATCGCGCTCCTTGTTCTTGGCTTCGACGCTCGGCAATTCGTCTACCGAGACGGCCGCCTTGGACTTGCCTTTGGCGGTCGGAGCAGGAACATCACTGCCATCGTCTTCCGCCACATCGTCGGCGGCCGCTTCCAGACCTTCTTCGGTTTCGTCTTCGTCACCTACTTCGAGGTCGTCGTTTTCCAGATCATCGTCGCTCATGTTCTACCTCATGACTTGCGAAAAGCAGATTAGTTATAGCCCAGCTCGGCCGACTGTCGAAGGCCGCCGGAAAAAAATCAACGTCCACTGATACTCAGCGGCTTATGCCTTATCACCCTGCAAGGTGGCAAGGACTTTGCGAGCACCGCCGTGATCACGATGCTCGCCCAGATAGACGCCTTGCCAGGTGCCCAGCGCCAGGCGTCCCGCCGAGATCGGCAAAGTCAACTGGCAGCCTAGCAAACTGGCCTTGAAGTGCGCCGGGAGGTCGTCCGCGCCTTCGTCGTTATGTTCATACCCAGCCATGCCTTGCGGCACCAGGGCGTTGAAGAAACGTTCGAAATCGCGCCGAACCGCCGGATCGGCATTCTCGTTGACGGTCAACGAGGCCGAAGTATGTTGTAGCCACAAATGCAGCAGACCCACCCGACATGCCTTCAACTCAGGCAGACCGGCGAGCAACTCGTCCGTTACCAGGTGAAAGCCCCGGGGCCTGGCCCGCAGGGTAATCAGGGTCTGTTGCCACATACCTATCTCCGCGCTTCGGCGCGCATTCTAGCGCGCTCAGGAAAAAAACAAAGCGCCTAATAATCCTGCTTTAGTGTAAGCATTTGCCCTACTAAAAATCGCCATGGCAAACATGCCAAGGCTTACCAGAAAAACCTTTCAGCCTTCCCCGAGATCAAAACCCAGGCAAAAAAAAGCCCGGCCAGTGCCGGGCTTTTTCGTTGGCGCCGTTACAGGTTGTAGCCACGCTCGTTGTGCTGCGCCAGGTCGAGGCCGACCGCTTCCTCTTCCTCGGTCACCCGCAGCCCGATGATGACGTCCAGCACCTTGAGGATGATGAAGGTAGCAATGGCGGTGTAGATCACCGTCAGGCCCACGCCCTTGGCCTGGACCCAGACTTGGGCGGCAACGTCGGTCACGGTGCCGAAGCCACCCAGGGAAGGCGCGGCAAACACACCCGTCAGGATCGCTCCGAGAATACCGCCGATACCGTGCACGCCGAAGGCATCCAGGGAGTCGTCGTAGCCCAGTTTGCGCTTGAGGCTGGTTGCGCAAAAGAAGCACACCACACCCGCCGACAGGCCAATGATCAAGGCGCCCATCGGGCCCACGGTACCCGCCGCCGGCGTGATCGCCACCAGGCCGGCCACTACGCCCGATGCGATCCCCAGGGCGCTGGGCTTGCCATGGGTGAACCACTCGGCAAACATCCAGCCCAGGGCTGCGGCAGCGGTGGCGATCTGGGTCACCAACATCGCCATGCCGGCAGTGCCATTGGCCGCGGCAGCTGAACCGGCGTTGAAGCCGAACCAGCCGATCCACAGCATCGCCGCGCCCATCAGGGTGTAACCCAGGTTATGCGGAGCCATCGGCGTGGTAGGAAAACCCTTGCGCTTGCCCAGCACCAGGCAGGCTACCAGCCCGGCGACACCGGCATTGATGTGCACCACCGTACCACCGGCGAAGTCCAGCACCCCCCAGTCGCCCATCAGCGAACCCGGACCGCTCCAGACCATGTGTGCGATCGGTGCATACACCACGGTGAACCAGATACCCATGAAGATCAGCATGGCCGAGAACTTCATCCGCTCGGCGAAGGCCCCAACGATCAGCGCCGGGGTGATGATGGCGAAGGTCATCTGGAAAGTGACGAACACCGCCTCGGGAAACAGCGCTGCCGGACCGGTTACGCTGGCCGGGGTGATACCGGCGAGGAAGGCTTTGGACAGCCCGCCAACGAACGAATTGAGATTGACCACGCCAGCTTCCATCCCGCTGGTGTCGAACGCGATGCTGTAGCCATAGATGAACCACAGGACGGTAATCAGGCCAGTGATGGCGAAGCACTGCATCATGACCGAAAGAATGTTCTTGGAACGCACCATGCCGCCGTAGAACAGCGCCAGCCCGGGGATGGTCATGAACAGTACCAGGGCGGTGGAGGTCAGCATCCAGGCGGTGTCGCCGGAATTCAGGACTGGAGCAGCCGCTTCGTCTGCCGCCATGGCCAAGCCAGGCATTACGAGGGGCAAAAGGGCTCCTAGCCCTGCGAATTTACGCAGAGTCATGTTGTTTTCTCCTGGGGCGTTGGGTTTGGGGCGGCTTAGATTGCGTCGGTATCGGTTTCGCCGGTACGGATGCGAATAGCCTGTTCCAGATTGACCACGAAGATCTTGCCGTCACCGATCTTGCCGGTGTTGGCAGCCTTGGTGATGGCCTCGATGACCCGGTCCAGATCCTTGTCGTCGATGGCGACATCGATCTTCACCTTGGGCAGGAAATCGACCACGTATTCCGCGCCGCGGTACAGCTCGGTATGGCCCTTCTGCCGACCGAAGCCCTTGACCTCGGTGACGGTAATGCCCTGCACGCCGATTTCGGACAGCGACTCGCGCACGTCGTCCAACTTGAACGGCTTGATGATGGCGGTGACTAGCTTCATGAAACTCTCTCCCGAATTGGTGGACTTGCCCCAGGAAAACAAACCCGACTCAAGTCTAAGCGCAGTGCCTGGCTTTGTAACGCATCGTCGGCCTTCCTCAGCCGGACCGACGCTAGCCGCCCTGACGAAACACTCCCCCGTTTCGTCGGTCGCACTGCATTCGTCACAGCGACTGCATCAGTGCATGGGTCACCAGGGTCTAAGCAGAAAGCTTGCCAGGTCGGGAAATGCCAACGATTTCAGCCCCTTGCTGGCGTTCAGCCTGCAGGGCCATGAAACAGTGCCGCAGATACGCACAATAACGGTGCGCCAGCATTCGGCCAGATGCGCAAAAAACGTGCAGCCTCCGCCGCGCCAAGCCCTCGGTTCGTGCGTGATACACTGCGCCCCATCAGCTCTTCAGGACATTCCCATGCTCGCCCCCAAAGACCTCCTCGACACCCTGAGCGGCCACGCCTCACGCTTGTTCAGTGGCGAAACGCCTCTGCCCCGCAACGAAATCGAAAGCCAGTTCAAGGCCCTGCTGCAAAGCGGCTTCAGCAAGCTGGACCTGGTCAGCCGGGACGAGTTCGATAGCCAGATGGTCGTCCTGGCCCGCACCCGGGCTCGCCTGGAGAGCCTGGAAGCCAAGGTCGCCGAGCTGGAAGCCAGGCTGGAACCGAAGGATCAATGAGCTGACACCCTCCTCGCCGGCCGCGCGCCTTCAGCACAGCTGAAGGGCAGGCCGGCGACACATCCTGTCTGCATTGCCCAGCGCTTGCGCTGCCCCCCTCGCCTATCCTTGCAACACCGCAGGACGCGGTTCCCGCCGCTGCAAGGAAGAACGTCGCATGTCCCTGGCCATCATCCACAGCCGCGCCCAGGTGGGCGTGCAAGCACCTGCAGTCAGCGTCGAAGTGCACCTGGCCAACGGCCTGCCTAGCCTGACCCTGGTGGGCCTGCCCGAAACGGCAGTCAAGGAAAGCAAGGACCGGGTCCGCAGCGCGATCCTCAATGCCGGGTTCGACTTCCCCGCCCGACGCATCACCCTCAACCTGGCACCCGCTGACCTGCCCAAAGATGGCGGGCGCTTCGACCTGGCGATCGCCCTGGGCATCCTCGCCGCGAGCCGGCAACTGCCGACAGAGGCGCTGGACAACGTCGAATGCCTCGGGGAGCTGGCCTTGTCCGGCACTGTGCGCCCGGTACGTGGTGTCTTGCCGGCCGCGCTGGCGGCACGCGATGCCGGGCACCGCCTGCTGGTGCCCCGGGCCAACGCCGAGGAAGCCTGCCTGGCCTCGGGCTTGACGGTGATCGCGGTGGACCACCTGCTGGAAGCGGTGGCTCATCTCAATGGGCAGGCACCGATCCCGCCATGCGCGCCCCAAGGCCTGCCGCTCAACCACACGCCCTACCCCGACCTCAGCGAAGTCCAGGGTCAACTGGCTGCCAAGCGCGCCCTGCTGGTCGCCGCATCCGGCGCCCACAACCTGCTGTTCTGCGGCCCTCCCGGCACCGGCAAGACCTTGCTCGCCAGCCGCCTGCCCGGCTTGCTGCCGCCCCTGGAAGAACACGAGGCGCTGGAGGTGGCGGCCATCCAGTCGGTGAGTAGCCTCGCACCGCTCACTCATTGGCCACAACGCCCATTTCGCCAGCCTCACCACTCGGCGTCGGGGCCCGCCCTGGTCGGTGGAGGCTGTAGGATTTTGAAATAAATGCGACTTTTCGGAAATTAATGCGACAACGAGTAAAGTCGCCATTTCACATTACTGCGTACTCCAATCTATAGAAGTTATGGGGATATTCTGTCGCACAGATCTTCCCCAAGCGACCGGGTGCACTGCTCTGACGCCAGGCGCCGTTGTATGCTGAACCTGCTCTCTAGTGAACCTGCCGCTCTGCGTAAGACAAGTCCTAACCAGATATACCAAGTCACTTCCGCGCATGTCGCAACACCTGTCCACCTCCCGCACAATCTTTTCCCAGCAGAAAATTAGGAAGGCTTCATCATCAGTCATAACGATCTCCTGATTTTGTCTTTCGCGAAAGTAGCGTCCACCAAAGTCACCTTGCACGATTCAGACAGATACCAAACAGTTGGCTGGACGCCAACCCCACAAGCTTCGGTCGCGTATCATTGCAACGGCAGCAACTATACGACGAGCGGCTCCAAGCATCAGCAGCATGGCGGTATAGGCGCAAGTTCCCCTCAACACGTCAGGAGCGTTGAGAACAGCTAGCATCGATGGAGACTTATGTATTGTGCTTCAGAGTCCAAACCCTATTGTTTAGCAAAACACTTCGTCGCATAACTCGTCGATCAACCAAAAAAGGATTTTCAGATGGTAAAAAAGACTAAAAAATCCGCTCGAGCTGAGCGTGAAAAGAAAAGAAATAAACGCGAACGGGAGCAACGACTACGTAGCCATTACGCTCAGTTTAGCTCCGCACACAAAGATCCAGTTGTAATAAGCATTAAAGCGGCCGTTGAGCACTTCAAGTCTTTTATGACTGACGAGCAATGGACCCGCAGAAAGTCTGGCGTTGACAGATACTTTTCCAACATGACGAAAACTATCGTCGAGACCCGCACAAAAGACACCGGCCAGTACAATAATAGAATGGCTTATTATGCTAAATGGGTTGACTGGTATCTTTACCTTGCGGAAGCCTCCTCAGTATCAGGGCATAGCCTCGATGAGGCACAGTGGTCACGAGTGAAACCATTTTTCCAAAAAATTGGTAGCTCAATAGAACTACTCAAAAGCGTCGCCGGGGCGGACCAGCGAATTGTCAGTATGCTGCACGGTAAAGATAACAACGCTGATTCCGTACTATTTGAGCTAATCGTCGCCATCGCTTACGCGGAGCGAGGATGGCAGGTTGAATTCATTCCTGAGATAAAAGGTGGCCCTAAAACTCCCGACTTTAAAGCTGGGCGGTTGCAGGAGCTGAGTGCAACACGGTCATTGAATT
>MCNF01000017.1_pt1 | contig 94216 bp, 73 predicted proteins | sample 778221 | NCBI WGS metagenome assembly MCNF01 (sample SAMN04296814, study PRJNA304217) | bioreactor metagenome | isolation source: arboretum soil enriched with benzalkonium chloride | place: Turkey | reverse complement strand
CCGCAAGCCGCAAGCCGCAAGCCGCAAGCCGCAAGCCGCAAGCCAGAGCCAGAAGCAAAAACGGCAAGCAAAGGCCGTTGCCCCTGCTTGCCGCTTGCCGCTTGTAGCTTGCCGCTGCTTTTAACCGATGGTCATCAGGCTGGCATTGCCGCCGGCCGCAGCGGTGTTGACGCTCAGGGCGCGTTCGATCACCAGGCGCTCCAGGGCGATGGCGGTTTCGCCCTGGGACAGGCCCTGGACACCGACGATGGCGCCGGCACGCTGGGCTACCTGCTGGCAGACACTGCGCAGTTGGTCGCTGTCGCCGTGGTGCAGGACCGCGTCGAACACCACCTCATCCTTGGTCCAGTCGGCCACGCGCTTGATGCGCACCTGGATCTCCCTGGGCAGGCGGCCGAACAGGGTCTTGGCTACGGCGCTTTCCGGCCATACCGCCGAACCGCCGACGGCCAGTACCGCCGCCAGTTGGACCAGCAGGTCACCCTCGACTTCCGCCAGGCACAGGACGTGCTCGCGAGGCAGGATGGCATAGCTGTTGCGCTCGCCAGTCGGGCCGGTCAGCTGGCGGGAGATACCGCTCTGCGATTGCCCGCTGAACTGTTTGCACAGGGTCGCCAGTTCCGCCAGCTTGCTGCTGTCGGCCCAGGCTTGCAGGGCCGTGAGTGGCTTGAGCAGGGTTTCGCGCAGGCGCAGGTCCGGGGCGCTGATGGCATCGGCGCGGACGAAGGATTGCTCGATAGCGTCCACCGGCCGGGTCGACAGCAGGCGGTACAGGTACAGCGGGCCGCCGGCTTTCGGGCCGGTGCCCGACAGGCCTTCGCCACCGAATGGCTGCACGCCGACCACGGCACCGACGATGTTGCGGTTGACGTAGACGTTACCGGCGTTGACGTTGTCCACCACCTTGGCGATGGTCTCGTCGATCCGGGTGTGTACGCCCAGGGTCAGGCCGTAGCCGGACGCGTTGATCTGGGCGATCAGCTGGTCGATGTCCTTGCGCTTGTAGCGAACCACGTGAAGAACCGGGCCGAAGATCTCGCGCTGCAGTTCGTCGAAGCTTTCCAGCTCGATCAGGGTCGGCATGACGAAGGTGCCGCGCTTGATTTCTTCGCCGTCGGCGATGGCCATCTGGTACACGGTGCGGCCTTTGTCACGCATGGCCTGGATGTGTTTCTCGATACCGGCCTTGGCCTCGGCGTCGATTACCGGGCCGATGTCCACGGCCAGGCGCTCGGGGTTGCCCAGGCGGCTTTCGGCCATGGCGCCCTTGAGCATCTCGATCACGCGATCGGCGGAGTCTTCCTGCAGGCACAGCACGCGCAGGGCCGAGCAACGCTGGCCGGCGCTGTCGAAGGCCGAGGACACCACGTCGATCACCACCTGCTCGGTCAGGGCCGAGGAGTCGACGATCATGGCGTTCTGGCCACCGGTTTCGGCGATCAGCGGGATCGGCCGGCCCTGGTTGTCCAGGCGCCCGGCGATGTTGCGTTGCAGCAGGCGGGCGACTTCGGTGGAACCGGTGAACATCACGCCCTTGACCCGCTCGTCGCCGACCAGGCCGGCACCAACGGTTTCGCCGCGGCCTGGCAGCAGTTGCAGCACGCCTTCGGGGATGCCGGCTTCCAGCATCAGGCGCACGGCCTGGGCGGCCACCAGCGGAGTCTGCTCGGCCGGCTTGGCCAGTACCGGGTTGCCGGCGGCCAGGGCGGCGGCCACTTGGCCACTGAAGATCGCCAGTGGGAAGTTCCACGGGCTGATGCACACCACCGGGCCCAGAGGGCGGTGGGCGTCGTTGCTGAAGTCGTTGCGGGCCTGCACGGCGTAGTAGCGCAGGAAGTCCACGGCTTCGCGCACTTCGGCAATGGCGTTGGCGTAGGTCTTGCCGGCCTCGCGGGCCAGCAGGCCCATCAGCGGCTGGATCTCGCCTTCCATCAGGTCGGCGGCGCGCTCCAGGATCGCGGCGCGCTCGGCCGCTGGAGTGGCCTGCCAGATCGGTGCGGCATTCAGCGCGCACTGGATGGCGTTGTCGACGTCGGCAATGGTGGCTTCCTGGACATGCCCTACCACATCCCGATGATCGGACGGGTTGAGCACTGGGGCCGCAGGCTCGTCGCTGGATGGGCAGCCGAGCATCGGCGCCGCCTTCCAGTCGTTGTGGGCGGTGGCCAGCAGCGCGCAGGACAGCGATGCCAGGCGGTGTTCGTTGGCCATGTCGATACCGGCCGAGTTGGCGCGTTCGGCGCCGTACAGGTCGCGTGGCAACGGGATGCGTGGATGCGGCAGGCCGAAGCCGCCTTCCAGGGTCGCCATCTGCTCGATCTGGCTCACCGGGTCGGCCACCAGTTCCTGGATCGAGATCGACTGGTCGGCGATACGGTTGACGAACGAGGTGTTGGCGCCGTTTTCCAGCAGGCGGCGAACCAGGTAGGCCAGCAGGGTCTCGTGGGTGCCCACCGGAGCGTACACGCGGCATGGGCGGTTCAGCTTGCCATCGGCGACCTTGCCCACCACTTGTTCGTACAGCGGCTCACCCATGCCGTGCAGGCACTGGAATTCGTACTGGCCGGGGTAATAGTTCTGACCGGCGATGTGATAGATCGCCGACAGGGTATGGGCGTTGTGGGTAGCGAACTGCGGGTAGATGACTTCCGGCACCGACAGCAGCTTGCGCGCGCAAGCGATGTAGGAGACGTCGGTGTACACCTTGCGGGTGTAGACCGGGTAGCCTTCCAGGCCCTCGACCTGGGCGCGCTTGATCTCGCTGTCCCAGTAGGCGCCCTTCACCAGGCGGATCATCAGGCGGTGGCGGCTGCGGCGCGCCAGGTCGATGACGTAGTCGATCACGTACGGGCAACGCTTCTGGTAGGCCTGGATCACGAAACCGATGCCGTTCCAGCCAGCCAGTTGCGGCTCGAAGCACAGGCGCTCGAGCAGGTCCAGGGACAGCTCCAGGCGATCGGCTTCTTCGGCGTCGATGTTCAGGCCGATGTCGTACTGCTTGGCCAGGACGGTCAGGGCCAGCAGGCGCGGGTACAGCTCTTCCATCACGCGCTCGTACTGGGCACGGCTGTAGCGCGGGTGCAGGGCCGACAGCTTGATGGAGATACCCGGGCCTTCGTAGATGCCGCGACCGTGGGAAGCCTTGCCGATCGAGTGGATGGCCTGCTCATAGGAGGCCAGGTATTTCTGTGCGTCGTGCTCGGTCAGGGCCGCTTCGCCGAGCATGTCGTAGGAATAGCGGAAGCCCTTGGCTTCGAACTTGCTGGCGTTGGCCAGGGCTTCGGCGATGGTCTCGCCGGTGACGAACTGCTCGCCCATCAGGCGCATGGCCATGTCCACGCCCTTGCGGATCATCGGCTCGCCGCTCTTGCCGATGATGCGGCTCAGGGAGGAGGTCAGGCCGGCCTCGTTGTGGGTCGACACCAGCTTGCCGGTGAGCAACAGGCCCCAGGTAGCGGCGTTGACAAACAACGACGGGCTGTTGCCCAGGTGCGGCTGCCAGTTGCCGGTGCTGATCTTGTCGCGAATCAGCGCGTCGCGGGTGCCCTTGTCGGGGATGCGCAGCAGGGCTTCGGCCAGGCACATCAGCGCCACGCCTTCCTGGGACGACAGGGAGAACTCCTGCAGCAGGCCCTGGACGATACCGGCACGGCCGCCGGCGCTCTTCTGGTTGCGCAGTTTCTCGGCGATGGAGGCGGCCAGCTTGTTGGCAGCTTCGGCGGTGGCGGCCGGCAGGCGCGCCTGCTCCAGCAGCATGGGCACCACTTCCGGCTCGGGGCGACGGTAGGCGGCGGTGATAGCAGCACGCAGGACCGATTGCGGCAGGATGCTTTCAGCGAATTCAAGGAAGCACTGGTGTGCGTGGTCGGTCTGCACTTCGCCTGCGTCGTCGCCGTCTTTGGCAATGGCGCTGCTCAGTTCGGTAAGGGTTGCACCACCCTCGAGTTTTTCCAGGTAATTGAAAATCGCCTGCTTGATCAGCCAGTGCGGAGTCCGATCAATCGAGGCCGCGGCGGCCTTGAGACGCTCGCGGGTAGGGTCGTCGAGTTTGACCCCGAGAGTGGTGGTAGCCATATTTTTATCCTCATGTTTGCCACGCGAGTGTGGCATCAGCTGGCGGCAAGATTATCCGCGCGCTGAAATGGGTGCAACCGGGTGCAACCCATTTTTGAGCGGAAAAAGCGGCAGCTTGTCAGGAATAAAATTCCTGCATGGGATGCAGGCCTCGAATAGGTGCATTTGCTTCTGAGAATGTCTTTTCTTGCGCCAAAAGGGAGCAAGAAACGCCACGAAACAGCGATTTATCGACAAGGTGCAACTGATTCTCCTTAAATTGGTTGCACCTTGTTCATTTTGTTGCATAGGATTCGCGCCCAAGGTGCAACCGTTCTGTCGGACTGGTTCATCGGCCGATGGCTTTCCTGGGGAAACATCGGTCATAAATGCGCGGCACGCCTGAACGTCTCCCAAGCGTCATCGTTTGGCGGCGTGGGCAGTGACCGCCGCACCATAAAAACAAAGCCAGGGCGTTATTCATGAGTGCAAGCAATCCAACCCTGATCACGTTCGTGATCTACATCGCGGCAATGGTGCTGATCGGCTTCATGGCCTATCGCTCCACCAACAACCTTTCCGACTACATTCTTGGTGGCCGCAGCCTGGGCAGCGTGGTGACTGCGCTTTCCGCCGGCGCTTCCGACATGAGTGGCTGGTTGCTGATGGGCCTGCCGGGCGCCATCTACATGTCCGGCCTGTCCGAGAGCTGGATCGCCATCGGCCTGATCGCCGGTGCCTACCTGAACTGGCTGTTCGTAGCCGGTCGCCTGCGGGTACAGACCGAGCACAACGGTGACGCACTGACCCTGCCGGACTACTTCTCCAGCCGTTTCGAAGACAAGAGCGGCCTGCTGCGGATCATCTCCGCGGTGGTAATCCTGGTGTTCTTCACCATCTACTGCGCCTCCGGCATCGTTGCCGGCGCCCGTCTGTTCGAAAGCACCTTCGGCATGTCCTACGAGACAGCCCTGTGGGCGGGTGCGGCAGCGACCATCGCCTACACCTTCGTCGGTGGTTTCCTGGCGGTGAGCTGGACCGACACCGTGCAAGCCACGCTGATGATCTTCGCCCTAATCCTCACGCCGATCATCGTGCTGCTGGCTACCGGTGGCGTCGACACCACCTTCCTGGCCATCGAGGCCAAGGACCCCACCAGCTTCGACATGCTCAAGAACACCACCTTCATCGGCATCATCTCGCTGATGGGCTGGGGCCTGGGCTACTTCGGCCAACCGCACATCCTGGCGCGCTTCATGGCCGCTGATTCGGTCAAGTCGATCGCCAATGCCCGCCGTATCTCCATGACCTGGATGATCCTGTGCCTGGGCGGCACCGTGGCCGTGGGCTTCTTCGGCATCGCCTACTTCTCGGCGCATCCCGATGTGGCCGGCCCGGTAACCGAGAACCCTGAGCGGGTGTTCATCGAGCTGGCCAAGCTGCTGTTCAACCCTTGGATCGCCGGTGTGCTGCTGTCGGCCATCCTGGCGGCGGTCATGAGTACCTTGAGCTGCCAGCTGCTGGTGTGCTCCAGCGCCCTGACCGAGGACTTCTACAAAGCCTTCCTGCGCAAGAGCGCTTCCCAGCTGGAACTGGTGTGGGTTGGCCGGGCGATGGTGCTGGTGGTGGCGGTGATTGCCATTGCCATGGCCGCCAACCCGGAAAACCGTGTACTGGGCCTGGTGAGCTATGCCTGGGCTGGTTTCGGCGCGGCCTTCGGTCCTGTGGTGCTGATCTCGGTGCTGTGGAAAGGCATGACCCGTAACGGCGCATTGGCCGGTATCGTGGTCGGTGCCGTGACCGTGATCCTGTGGAAACACTTCGCCCTGCTGGGCCTGTACGAAATCATCCCGGGCTTCATCTTCGCCAGCCTGGCGATCGTTTTGGTGAGCAAGCTGGGTGCTCCGAGCGCTGGCATGGTCCAACGCTTCGAAGCTGCCGAGAAGGATTTCAAGCTCAACCACTGAGTGCTTGATCCGGCCCCTGTTTGCCTGGGGCAACAATGAAAACGGCCCGCTGCGGTGATGCAGCGGGCCGTTTTTTTTCGCCTTCTGAAGCCGCGGCAGGCTGGAAGCGAACGTAGAGAAGGGTGGCAGGGGGCTCTGGAGATCGCCAAGCAAGGCCCTGCAGTCCTTTGCGCAACCTCGCCATGGCTCGGTCGCGGCTACATGCCGCTATCGGGCCGTGGCGGGCACGGCTCAGTGCAGCTCAGCGTCGGGCTGGTTGAGGAAGATCAGCACGCCAAGGATCGCCATGTAGAACTTGAACGCCGCTTCCTGGCCGTTCCAGGTGGAGGACTGCCACATCATGAACCATTCGCCGCCCACCACCATGAAGCCAAAGAACCAGACGCAGAAGCCCAGGCAGAAACCGGCAATGGCCCAATGCTTGGCGCGATTGAAGTCGCAGGCTTTGCCGTAGCGTGCGCGCCACAGGCGGGCGGCACCGAGCACCAGCAGCACGCCGGTGACAGCTTCGCCGGCGATGATCAGCCAGTAGCCGGCATTCCACAGCAATGGTTGGGTGATGGCCCGGCCGGTGGCGCTGTTGCCGGGGAAGACGCTGTCCATGCTTAGCACGTGCTGGACGAAGGCGAAGTTGGAACCGTAGTCGCTGATGTTGTTATAGGCCACCAGCAGGGCGAAGGCGGCGACCGCGAGGGTCATGGTGATCTTTACGTAGCGCACGAGCATGTCAGGGTCCTTTGATAGGGAAACGATCCTTGGGGGAGGGGGATCCTGGGCGGGTGTAGCGAGGGCAGCTTAGTGGCGCGGGGAAAGAGGAACAAGGGCCCCGCCGGGTACAGGCGGGGCTGTGTGGAATCAGGCTTGTCGCAGGGCCTGGTCCAGGTCTTCGAGCAGATCCTCGATGGCTTCGATACCCACCGAGAGGCGGATCATCTCCGGCTTGACCCCGGCCTTGGCCTGTTCCTGTTCGTTCATCTGCCGGTGGGTGGTGGAGGCCGGGTGGCAGGCCAGGGACTTGGCGTCGCCGATGTTCACCAGGCGCTTGAAGATCTGCAGCGCGTCGTAGAAGCGCACGCCCGCCTCGTAGCCGCCCTTGAGACCGAAGGAGAGAATCGCCGACGGCTTGCCCTGCATGTACTTGCGCGCCAGTTCGTGGTGCGGATGGTCCTCCAGGCCCGCATAGCTGACCCAGGCCACCAGCGGGTGGGCCTTGAGGAACTGCGCCACCTTGAGGGCGTTGTCGGTGTGGCGCTCCATGCGCAGGGCCAGGGTCTCCAGGCCTTGCAGCAACAGGAAGGCGTTCATGGGCGCCAGGGCCGCGCCGGTGTTGCGCAGCGGCACGGTGCGGGCGCGAGCGACGAAGGCGGCGGGGCCGAACTTTTCGGTGTAGACCACGCCGTGGTAGGCCGGCTCGGGGGTATTGAGGCTGGCGAACTTCTGCGGGTGCTCGGTCCAGGGGAAGTTGCCGCTGTCGACGATCACCCCGCCCAGGGCATTGCCGTGGCCACCCACGTACTTGGTCACCGAATGCACGACGATGTCGGCACCGAACCGGATCGGCTTGCACAGGATCGGCGTGGCCACGGTGTTGTCCACCATCAGCGGTACGCCACGGGCATGGGCGACCTGGGCCAGGCCTTCGATATCGACGATGTTGCCCGCCGGGTTGCCGATGCTCTCGCAATACACCGCCTTGGTGTTGTCGTCGATCAGTTCGGCAATGGCCTCGGGCGAGTCGTCGCGGGCGAAGCGCACTTCGACGCCGAAACTGGGCAGCAGGTGGGCGAACAGGGTGTAGGTGCCACCGTACAACTGGGGGGTGGAGACGATGTTGTCGCCGGCCTGGGTCAGGGTCTGGATGGCGTAGTGGATCGCGGCGCTACCGGCAGAGACCGCCAGTGCCGCGACGCCGCCTTCCAGGGCCGCCATGCGCTGTTCCAGTACATCGTTGGTGGGGTTCATGATCCGGGTATAGATGTTGCCCGGTACATCGAGGTTGAACAGGTCGGCACCGTGCTGGGCGTTGTCGAACTCGAAGGCGACGTTCTGGTAGATGGGCACGGCCACGGCCTTGGTGGCGGGGTCAGACTTGAATCCATGGTGCAGCGCAATCGTTGCGTCTTTCATAAATTCTCAACTCAGTAGCAGTCCATTAATGAGCACAGCCAGGCAGGGTCGTGCCCGTACAGCAGTCAGTGGTCCCTTGTGTCTGAGTCGCCAGCAACCGCTTGGTGCGCTGCCGCTTGGTCGCGGCAGGCGGGTCAGTGTCCAACAGGCGTGGCGGATGGGCAAGCTGGCCGCGCCACGCTGGAGCAAATGCGATGGTCTGTCCTGACGCGGTCCCTGGCACAGGGTAAACTTGCGCTCCTGCGCAGGAGCAACCATGAACTATCGTCACGCCTTCCATGCCGGCAACCATGCCGACGTCTTCAAACACCTGACACTGACCCGCCTCATCGCCCTGATGTCGCGCAAGGAACAGCCGTTCGCCTATATCGACAGCCATGCCGGCATCGGCCTGTACGACCTCAAGGGCGACCAGGCGACACGCACCGGCGAGTACCTGGAAGGCATCGCCCGGCTGTGGGGCGCGGACGACCTGCCAGAACTGACTGCCGACTACATGCGTGTGCTGCGCCGGCTGAACCCGGATGGCGAGTTGCGCTACTACCCCGGTTCCCCGGAGCTGGCCCGGCGTCTGATGCGCAACCAGGATCGGGCGCTGCTCAACGAGAAGCATCCCGAGGATGGCCTGCTGCTCAAGGACAACATGAAGGGTGATCGGCGGGTGGCGGTGCACCTGGGCGAGGGTTGGCATGTGGCCCGGGCGCTGCTGCCGGTGGCGGAGAAACGGGCGGTGATGTTGATCGACCCGCCGTTCGAGAAACTCGACGAGATGCAGCGTTGCGCCGCGTCGATGAAGGAAGCCATCGGTCGCATGCGCCAGACCGTGGCGGCCATCTGGTATCCGGTCAAGGACCAGCGCGCCCTGCGCCGTTTCTACCAGGACCTGGCCGGTACCGGTGCGCCGAAGCTGCTGCGGGTGGAATTGCTGGTGCATCCGCTGGATACGCCCAACAGCCTCAATGGTTCGGGCCTGGCGATTGCCAACCCGCCATGGGGCCTGGAAGAAGAACTGCGCGAACTGCTGCCGTGGCTGTCGAAAAAGCTCGGCCAGACCCAGGGCGGCTGGCAGATGGACTGGTTGATCGCCGAAGAGCAGCGGTAAGTTGCAAGCGGCAAGCGGCAGCGCTACCACTTGCCGCTTGAGGCTTGCAGCTTGTAGCTGCTTTAGATCGGGCAGGTCACCCCGGTACCGCCGATACCGCAATAACCTTCCGGGTTCTTCGCCAGGTACTGCTGGTGATAAGCCTCGGCGAAGTAGACGGTCGGCGCCTCTTCGATCTCGGTGGTGATGGTGCCCAGGCCAGCCTTGGTCAGCTCGGCCTGGAACACGTCCTTGCTGTGCAGCGCCTGCTGCAGCTGGGCCGGGTTGGTGGTGTAGATCACCGAGCGGTACTGGGTGCCGATATCGTTGCCCTGGCGCATGCCCTGGGTCGGGTTGTGCAGCTCCCAGAACATCGCCAGCAGCTGCTGGTAGCTGACCTTTTCCGGCTCGTACACCACCAGCACCACTTCAGTGTGGCCGGTCAGGCCCGAGCAGACTTCCTCGTAGGTGGGGTTCGGGGTGAAGCCCCCGGCGTAACCCACGCAGGTGCTGAACACGCCTTCGCGTTGCCAGAAGCGCCGCTCCGCGCCCCAGAAGCAGCCCAGGCCGAAGATCGCGAAGTCCACATTGCCCGGGAATGGACCCAGGAGTGGATTGCCGTTGACGAAGTGTTCCTCCGGAACGGTCATGGGAGTTTCACGGCCAGGCAGGGCTTGTTCTTTGGTTGGAAGCACGTTTTTGTTCACCAGGATTTCCGAGCGCAAGACCATGTCGCAGTCCTCCAGTCAGTGGGATAGTCATTATTCAGACACGCAGTTTGCCCGAGTGTCGCGACGCTGTCAGGCAATTGGACCGCGAGGATATCGTTTGAGCCGGGCGATCAGCTCGCTGCCGGGAATCGGCCGGTCGAACAGGTAGCCCTGGCCAACGTCGCAGCGATGGCGCCGCAGGAAGGCCAGTTGTTCGGCGGTCTCGACGCCTTCGGCCACGACCTTGATCTTCAGGTTGTGGGCCATGGCGATCACCGCCGAGGTGATTTCCATGTCGTCCTGGTTGTCGGGGATGTCATGGATGAAACTGCGATCGATCTTGATGATATCGATGGGGAATTTCTTCAGGTAGCTCAGGGACGAGTAGCCGGTGCCGAAGTCGTCCATGGCCAGGGTCAGGCCAAGTTTCTTCAGTTGCTCGAGTTGCTGGTGGGTGTCGTCGGTGGCCTCCAGCAGCAGGCCCTCGGTCAGCTCCAGCTCCAGCAGCGACGGCGGCAGTTGCTCTTCCTTGAGGATGTTGGCGATGGAGGCTACCAGGTCCGGGTCGGAGAACTGCTTGGGCGACAGGTTGATGGCCACGTGCAGGTTGCCCATGCCGGCGGCGGTCAGTTGCTTGCTCATGCGGCAGGCCTGGCGGGCGATCCATTTGCCGATGGGAATGATCAGGCCGGTTTCTTCCGCCACGCTGATGAACTGGTCCGGGCGGATCATGCCCTTTTCCGGGTGGTTCCAGCGCAGCAGCGCTTCCATGCCCAGCAGGCGACCACTGCGCAGGCACAGCTTGGGCTGATAGAACACATCCAGTTCGTTCTGGGTCAGGGCGCGACGCAGGTTGTTCTCGACGAACAGCTTGTAGCTGGCTTCGGCGTTCAGGGCCTCGGTGAACACCTGTACCTGATGCTTGCCGTTGGCCTTGGCCTTGTGCAGGGCCAGCCCGGCATTGCGCATCAGGGTCTGTGGGTCGCGCCCGTGCAAGGGAGCGCTGGCCAGGCCCACGGAGCCGGTCACGCTGATGAGCTGGTTGTCGACGAACATCGGCTTGTCCAGGGTCATCAACAATTGGCTGGCGATTTGCTGGCCGGTCTCCAGGTCGGTGTTGTCCAGCAGCACGGCGAATTCGTTGCTGGCGAAGCGCGCCAGGCTGCCGCTGGGGCTCAGGCTGTTGCGCAGGCGCCGGGCCAGGCTGATCAGCAGCTTGTCGCCGGTCTGGTGGCCGAGGCTGTCGTTGATCCGCTTGAAATTGTCGATGTCCACCAGCAGCAGGCTGATCGGGGTATCGCTGTCTCGGGCGAAGCGTTCATCGAGATTGCGGATAAATGCCGGGCGGTTGCCCAGGTTGGTCAGGTTGTCGGTGTAGGCCAGGCGTTCGATGCGCTGCTGGGCCAGCTTGGTCTGGGTGATGTCTTCGTAGATGCCGATGTAGTGGGTCAGCTCGCGATTGTCGCCATAGACCTTGGAGATCGACAGTTGGCCCCAGTAGGGTTCGAGGTTTTTACGCCGGCTCTTGAACTCGCCTTGCCAGCTATTGCTCTTGGCCAGGCTGGAAGGGGCGTCGAACAGCAGCTCGCTGAGATTTTCCAGGGCCGGCAATTCCGACAGGCGGTGGCCGTGGACTTCTTCGGTGCTGTACTGGGTGATCGCCGTGAAGCTTGGGTTGACGTATTCCACCACGCCGTCGCAGTTGACCAGCAGGAAGGCGTTGGCGCTTTGTTCCACGGCGCGTTGGAACAAGTGCAGGGCGCTGGTGGCAGCCCGCCGATTGTGGTTGTTGATGACCTGGGCGAACTGATCCGCCAACTCGCCGGCGAAGGCGATCTCGTCCGACTGCCAGGCGCGGGTCATGCCGGTCTGTTCCAGGCACAGCACGCCGACGACCTGCCCGTCGATGCGGATGCTGGCGTCGAGCATGGCGTTCACATCCCGCGGGCGCAGGCTTTCGGCCATTTCCCGGGTGCGTGGATCGCGCATGGCATTCTGCGCGTCGATGGCCCGGCAGCTGTGCAGAGCTTCCATGTAATCGGGAAAGCTGCTGGCATCGATGGATTCGGGCAGGCTGTATTCCTGGGAGGCACGGTGATAGGCGGCAATCGGCACCAGTTGCTGGTCTTCCAGGTTCCAGATGCTGGCGCAGTCGATCTGGTAGATGTCGCAGGCACTGCGAGTGATCAGCTCGGCGGCTTCCTTCAGGGAATTGCCGGTGCTGTAGCGCTGGCGGGTCAGGAGCAGGATCAGGTCCTGCTGCGCACGTACCCGCTCCAGATGTTGCAGTTGTTCCTGTTGCGCGCGCTGGTTCAGCTCCAGGGCGATCTGCAGCCGGCTGTTCTGGGTTTCCAGATCCTGGGTCGGCATTGGCGGGGCGTGGCCGAACAGGCCTTCGACCACCAGCAGATAACCGCGCAGTAGATGCCGGTTGTGCTGCTTGTAGGCTTCACCCAGCTCCAGGATGCTCAGCGGGCCCTGGCCGGTGTGCAGGGTGTAGCGGATCAGGTAATGGGGGCTGTTGCTCAGTTGCTGCTGGATATTGTCGTGCAGCTGATAGCGCGCTTCGGGCTCCATCAGGCTTGCGTAGGGCGAGCCGACCAGGGCACAGAGCTCCACGGCGGGCAGGCCGAACTGGCGTTCGCAGTTGGGATCGAGAAATAGCAGTGCCCAGCTAGCTTCATTCAGCCGTTCGAAACGCAACATGCCGAGCCGCGAAGGCACAGGCAACTGCGTCACTACCTCGGCCACCATACGGCTGGCGGCATCGGGTTGGCTTTTCATGGGGAAACTCGCTTCGAAATTGCTGATCGCGCCGGGCTCACGCCCTCTTTACTGTTGCCTGCGGCAAGGTTGCATCATGGCGCATCGACTGACAAGTAAGATGAAGGCTAAGTGCTATAAACCTGTATCGGCAGGCAGGCGGATTTCTGCAAAGTTACTTTGGGCAGTTTACAGGCCTGGAGCGACGGACGGTTGATGGTACGGCACTGGCAAAAAAAAGCCCCGCCAAACTGGCGGGGTTGAGGTACGAGCGTGGCGCTCGAAAGGGGTGCGTCGCCGGCCCTGCTTGGCAGAAGGGCCGGCTCGCTGGTTACAGCAGGATGGTGCGGATGTCTGCCAGCAGGTCGCCCAGGCGCTTGGTGAAGCGCGCGGCGGCTGCGCCGTTGATCACGCGGTGATCGTAGGACAGCGACAGTGGCAGCATCAGCTTCGGTTGGAAGGCCTTGCCGTCCCAGACCGGTTGGATCGCTGCCTTGGAAACGCCGAGAATCGCCACTTCCGGTGCATTGACGATCGGCGTGAAGCCGGTGCCGCCAATATGGCCGAGGCTGGAGATGGTGAAGCAGGCGCCTTGCATCTCGTCCGCAGAGAGCTTCTTGGTCCGGGCTTTTTCCGCCAGGGAAGCGGCCTCGGCGGCCAGTTGCAGCAAGCTCTTCTGGTCGACGTTCTTGATCACTGGGACCAGCAGGCCGTCCGGAGTGTCCACGGCGAAGCCGATGTGCACGTACTTCTTGCGGATGATCGCCTTGCCGCTAGGGGCCAGGGAACTGTTGAAGTCCGGCAGCTCCTTGAGCAGGTGCGCGCAGGACTTGAGCAGTAGCGGCAGGATGGTCAGCTTGACGCCGGCCTTCTCGGCCACGGCCTTCTGGGCAACGCGGAAGGCTTCCAGCTCGGTGATGTCCGCCGAGTCGAACTGGGTCACGTGTGGCACGTTCAGCCAGCTACGGTGCAGGTTGGCGGCGCCGACCTGCATCAAGCGGGTCATGGCCACTTCTTCGATTTCACCGAACTTGCTGAAGTCCACAGCAGGGACTGGCGGGATGCCTGCGCCGCCGGTGGCGCCAGCCGCAGCGGCCGGAGCCTCCTTGGCCTTCTGCATCATCGCCTTGACGTACACCTGCACGTCTTCCTTCAGGATGCGACCGTGCGGGCCGCTTGGGCTCACGGCGCTCAGTTCGACGCCGAACTCGCGGGCCAGTTGGCGCACAGCCGGGCCGGCGTGAACCTTGGCGCCAGGCTTGGCCGGAGCGACAGCCGGAGCAGCCACTGGGGCGGCCGCGGCAGGAGCGGCAGCAGCAGGAGCCGCAGCGGCTTGGGCCGGAGCGGCAGCCGGGGCTGGAGCGGCCGCAGGCGCAGCGCCTTTGACTTTCAGCTTGAGGATCAGGTCGCCGGTACCGACTTCGTCATCCAGCTTGATGGAAACGCTTTCCACCACGCCAGCGGCCGGGGACGGGATCTCCATGCTCGCCTTGTCGGATTCCAGGGTAATCAGCGACTGGTCGGCTTCGACGCTGTCGCCAGCCTTGACCATCACTTCGATGATCTTGGCCTTGCCGGCCGAGCCGATGTCCGGAACGTGGATGTCCTGGACGCTGTCGGCCACCGGGGCTGCTGGAGCGGCAGCCGGGGCCGGCGCAGCGGCTGGAGCCGCTGCAGGGGCTTGGGCTGGAGCCGCGGCGGCAGGGGCTGCTGCACCGGCTACTTCCAGGTCCAGGATCAGGTCGCCGGTACCGACTTCGTCGTTGAGCTTGACGCTGATGGCCTTGACCACGCCAGCGGCAGGCGATGGGATTTCCATGCTGGCCTTGTCGGATTCCAGGGTGATCAGCGACTGATCGGCTTCGACGCTATCGCCGACCTGGACCTGGATCTCGATGATCTGGGCCTTGCCGGACGAGCCGATGTCCGGCACGTGCACTTGCTGCAACGCGGCTGCGGCAGGCGCAGCACTTGCCGCAGGGGCAGCAGGGGCTGGCGCCGGAGCCGGTTCGGCCTTGGCTGCAGCCGCAGGAGCGGGTGCCGGGGCCGCAGCTGCGGCGCCCTCGACTTCCAGCTCCAGCAGTTCGTCGCCTTCTTTCAAGCGATCGCCCAGCTTCACTTTCAGGCTTTTGATGACACCGGCTTTCGGGGCCGGCACTTCCATGCTGGCCTTGTCCGATTCCAGGGTCAGGATGCTCTGGTCGGCTTCGATGCGGTCGCCGACTTTCACAAACAGTTCAATTACTTCACCTTCACCGCTGCCGATGTCAGGTACGCGAATGAGTTCGCTCACAAAAAGTCTCCTCAGCAGTCCAGTGGGTTGCGCTTGTCCGGATCGATACCGAACTTGACGATGGCGTCAGCCACCACCTTAGGTTCGATCTCGCCGCGGTCGGCCAAGGCTTCCAGGGCTGCCAGCACTACGAAGTGACGGTCGACTTCGAAGAAGTGACGCAGTTTCTTGCGGCTGTCGCTGCGACCGAAACCGTCGGTACCCAGGACCTTGAACTCTTTGGATGGAACCCACTGACGGATCTGTTCGGCGAACAGCTTCATGTAGTCGGTAGAGGCAATGACCGGGCCTTTGCGACCGGCCAGGCACTCTTCGACATAGCTCTGCTTCGGCTTCTGGCCTGGGTGCAGGCGGTTGCTGCGCTCAACGGCCAGGCCGTCGCGACGCAGTTCGTTGAAGCTGGTCACGCTCCATACATCGGCGGCAACGTTGAACTCCTCGCGCAGGATCTTCGCCGCTTCGCGGACTTCGCGCAGGATGGTGCCGGAGCCCATCAGCTGTACATGGTGCGCGGCATCGCGGTTGTCGTCCTCGAGCAGGTACATGCCCTTGATGATGCCGTCCTCGACGCCTTCCGGCATGGCCGGCTGCTGGTACGACTCGTTCATCACGGTGATGTAGTAGAAGACGTCCTGTTGCTCTTCGGTCATCTTCTTCATGCCGTCCTGGATGATCACCGCCAGCTCGTAGCCGTAGGTCGGATCGTAGGTGCGGCAGTTCGGGATGGTACCGGCCAGCATGTGGCTGTGACCGTCTTCGTGCTGCAGGCCTTCACCGTTCAGGGTGGTACGGCCGGCGGTACCGCCGATCAGGAAACCACGGGTACGGCTGTCGCCAGCGGCCCAGGCCAGGTCGCCGATCCGCTGGAAGCCGAACATCGAGTAGAAGATGTAGAACGGCAGCATCGGCTGGTTGTGGCTGGAGTACGAAGTACCGGCAGCGATGAAGGAGCTCATGGCGCCCGCTTCGTTGATGCCTTCCTCGAGGATCTGGCCCTTCTTGTCTTCCTTGTAGAACATCACCTGGTCTTTATCGACTGGCTCGTAGAGCTGGCCGACCGAGGAGTAGATGCCCAGTTGGCGGAACATGCCTTCCATACCGAAGGTACGGGCTTCGTCCGGGATGATCGGCACGATGCGCGGGCCGATTTCCTTGTCCTTGACCAGTTGCGCGAGGATGCGCACGAAGGCCATGGTGGTGGAGATTTCACGATCGCCGGAACCATCGAGGATTGCCTTGAGGGTATCCAGTGGTGGCGTCGGCACGCTGAAGCTCATGGCGCGACGCTGTGGCACGAAACCACCCAGCGCGGTGCGACGCTCGCTCAAGTAGCGGGCTTCGGCGCTGCCGTCTTCCGGCTTGAAGAACGGCAGGTTCTCGAGGTCCTCGTCCTTGACCGGAATGTCGAAGCGGTCGCGGAACAGCTTCAGGCTGTCGACGTCGACCTTCTTGGTGTTGTGCGCGGTGTTCTTGGCTTCGCCGGCACCGGTGCCATAACCCTTGATGGTCTTGGCCAGGATGACGGTCGGCTGCTCTTTGTGGTTGACCGCCTGGTGGTAGGCCGCATAGACCTTGTACGGGTCATGGCCACCGCGGTTGAGTTTCCAGATCTCGTCGTCGGACAGATCGGCAACCATCGCCTTGAGTTCAGGGGTGTTGAAGAAGTGCTCGCGGACGAATGCACCGTCCTTGGCCTTGTAGTTCTGGTACTCGCCGTCGATGACTTCGTCCATGCGACGCTGCAGGATGCCGTCGACGTCCTTGGCCAGCAGTGGGTCCCAGAAGCGGCCCCAGATGACCTTGGTGACGTTCCACTGGGCACCACGGAACACGCCTTCGAGTTCCTGGATGATCTTGCCGTTGCCGCGAACCGGGCCGTCGAGGCGCTGCAGGTTGCAGTTGATGACGAAGATCAGGTTGTCCAGCTTCTCGCGGCCAGCCAGGGAGATGGCGCCCAAGGCTTCTGGCTCGTCGCACTCGCCGTCGCCCAGGAAGCACCAGACTTTCTGCTTGCCGGCCGGGATGAAGCCGCGGGCTTCCAGGTACTTCATGAAGCGTGCCTGGTAGATCGCCTGGATCGGGCCCAGGCCCATGGATACGGTCGGGAACTGCCAGAAGTCAGGCATCAGCCATGGGTGTGGATAGGACGACAGGCCGTTGCCATCCACTTCCTGGCGGAAGTTGTTCATCTGTTCTTCGCTGATACGGCCTTCCATGAAGGCGCGCGCGTAGACGCCAGGGGAGGTGTGGCCCTGGAAGTAGATCAGGTCGCCGCCATGCTCGTCGGTCGGAGCCTGGAAGAAGTAGTTGAAGCCGATGTCATACAGCGTGGCGCTGGAGGCGAAGGAAGAAATGTGGCCGCCCAGGTCCGAATCTTTCAGGTTGGTGCGCATCACCATGGCCATCGCGTTCCAGCGCACCAGCGAGCGAATGCGGCGTTCCATGAACAGGTCGCCAGGCATGCGTGCTTCGTGGGTTACCGGGATGGTATTGCGGTATGGCGTGGTGATGGCGTAGGGCAGTTGCGAGCCGCTGCGGGTCGCGAGTTCGCCCATGCGGGTCATCAGATAGTGAGCGCGGTCTTCGCCTTCTTTGTCGAGAACCGATTCCAGGGCGTCCAGCCATTCCTGGGTTTCGACGGGATCGAGGTCTTGCATGGCTTGCTCCAGGGCGGAAAGGCTTCCAGAATCGGTTGCCTGAGTTTGCGACTGGCCTTGTGGGCAGACGTTATGAATTCTTGGATTGCCGGAGGTTGCTCCAGCGATGTGTAGTTTTACTACAAATCATCGGCCGTTTCAGCCTTTCGAATGTATAGACGAGTAGTAAAACTACAGAGGAATGGCTTGTGGCCTCCTGCTGCGTTGTGAGAAAAATCGTTACTCTTGGTCTGTTGTCGACAGGAATTAGCGGATATTTGATTCCTGGTGCCAAAGAATGGCTATTTTCAGCTATTTCTAACCTTTGTTCGACACTCCGCCTGCTGCCCGCCCTTCATATTTCCTTCAGCCTGCATTTTCACGCCCATCAAGGATAGCCCATGAGTCTGCCTGCGCTTGTTCAAGTCCCCGCGATTCTCCAGCCACTGGCCAGCCGTGCGGAGCAGTCCCTGCGCAGCGCGGTGGCGGCCCTGGACGCAGGTCCTGGCCTGGCGGGCTGGAGCGATGAGCGTTGGGCGGAGTTCGCCAGGGTCAGTGCGGCCAGCGACTTCGTCATTGAACAGAGCTTGCGTGACCCTTTGATGTTGCTGGAACTGGTGGAGTCTGGCGAGCTGGATCGTGCTTTCGCTCCGGGCGAGCTGTGTGCCCAGATCGCCACTGCGGTGCAAACGACCGAGACCGAGGACCAACTGGGGCGAGTGCTGCGACGCCAGCGTACCCGGCACCAGGTACGGATCATCTGGCGCGACCTGACCCGCCGGGCAGACCTGGTGCAGACCTGTCGCGATCTTTCCGACCTGGCCGATGCCTGTATCGACCAGGCTTACGCCTGGCTATACCTGCGCCATAGCCAGCAGTTCGGCGTGCCCATGGGCGGGCGCAGCGGCGAACCGCAGCAGATGGTGATCCTTGGCATGGGCAAGCTGGGAGCGGTGGAGCTCAACCTGTCTTCGGACATCGACCTGATCTTCGCTTATCCGGAGGGGGGCGAAACCGTGGGTGCCAAGCGCGCCCTGGACAATCAAGAGTTCTTCACCCGCCTGGGGCAGCGCCTGATCAAGGCCCTGGACCCGATCACCGTCGACGGTTTCGTGTTCCGCGTCGACATGCGCCTGCGCCCTTATGGTTCTTCCGGTGCCCTGGTCCTGAGTTTCAATGCCCTGGAGCAGTACTACCAGGACCAGGGGCGTGACTGGGAGCGCTACGCGATGATCAAGGCCCGAGTGGTGGCGGGGGACCAGGCCGCCGGTGCGCAATTGCTGGATATGCTGCGGCCCTTCGTCTATCGGCGCTACCTGGACTTCTCCGCCATCGAGGCGTTGCGCACCATGAAGCAGCTGATCCAGCAGGAGGTGCGGCGCAAGGGCATGGTCGACAACATCAAGCTGGGTTCGGGCGGTATCCGCGAAGTCGAGTTCATCGCCCAGGCATTCCAGCTGATCCATGGCGGTCGTGACCTGAGCCTGCAGCAGCGTCCTTTATTAAAGGTACTGGGCACCCTGGAGGGGCAAGGTTATCTGCCGGCCGCGGTGGTTGGGGAGTTGCGCGAGGGGTATGAGTTCCTGCGTTATACCGAGCATGCGATCCAGGCCATCGCCGACCGCCAGACCCAGATGCTGCCGGACAACCCGCAGGACCAGGCGCGAATCGCCTTCATGCTGGGCTTTGCCGACTGGGAGGCGTTCCATGAACGGCTGATGCACTGGCGAGCCCGGGTGGAGTGGCACTTCCGCCAGGTGATCGCCGATCCTGACGAAGATGACGGTGCGCAGAGCGAAGTGGTGGTGGGTGGCGAGTGGCTGCCGCTCTGGGAAGAGGCCCAGGATGAAGAGGCCGCCTGCCGCCAGCTGCAGGACGGTGGCTTCAACGATGCGCCCAGGGCCCTGAAGGCGCTCGCTGGCCTGCGCAGTAGCCCACAGCTGCGGGCCATGCAACGTTTGGGGCGCGAGCGCCTGGATGCCTTCATTCCGCGTTTGTTGGCCCAGGCGGTTGAACACGCCAGTCCGGATCTGGTGCTGGAGCGGGTGCTGCCCTTGGTGGAGGCGGTGGCGCGGCGTTCGGCGTACCTGGTACTGCTGACCGAGAACCCAGGCGCCTTGCGCCGACTGTTGACCTTGTGCGCGGCAAGTCCCTGGATCGCCGAGCAGATCGCCCGTTTCCCGCTGTTGCTGGATGAGCTGCTCAATGAGGGCCGTTTGTTCAAGCCGCCCCTGGCCCCGGAGCTGGCGGCGGAGTTGCGCGAGCGCCTGACGCGGATTCCCGAGGACGACCTGGAGCAGCAGATGGAGGCCCTGCGCCACTTCAAGCTGGCCCACCGCTTGCGGGTGGCAGCTTCGGAAATTACCGGCAGCTTGCCTTTGATGAAGGTCAGCGACTACCTGACCTGGCTCGCCGAAGCCATTCTCGAACAGGTGCTGGCCCTGGCCTGGCGCCAGACTGTGGCGCGCCATGGCACGCCGCTGCGCACCGATGGCAGCCTCTGCGATCCGGGGTTCATCATCGTCGGCTACGGCAAGGTCGGCGGCATCGAACTTGGCCATGGCTCCGACCTGGACCTGGTCTTCATCCATGATGGCGACCCTCAGGCGGAGACCGATGGGTCCAAGCCTATAGACGGGGCGCAGTTTTTCACCCGGTTGGGGCAGCGCATCATCCATCTGCTGACAACCCAGACCAACTCGGGGCAGCTCTATGAAGTGGACATGCGCCTGCGTCCCTCAGGGGCTTCGGGCCTGCTGGTCAGCTCCCTGGGGGCATTCGCCCGCTATCAGGAGCAAGAAGCCTGGACCTGGGAGCATCAGGCGCTGGTGCGGGCGCGGGTGCTGGTGGGGAGCCAGGATGTCGGCCAGGCGTTCGAGAAGGTACGGGCCGCCGTGCTGGGCAAGCATCGTGACCTGGATAAGCTGCGCCAGGAAGTCAGCGAGATGCGGGCCAAGATGCGCGACAACCTGGGCACTCGCCTGACCGCTGCCGGTACCGCGGCGAATGCCTTCGAGGCCAGTGCGCCGTTCGACCTCAAGCAGGACGCCGGAGGTATCGTCGATATCGAATTTATGGTGCAATACGCGGCCCTGGCGTGGTCCGAAGAGCACCCGTCACTCGTACGGTTTACCGATAACATCCGCATTCTGGAAGGCCTGGAGCACGTCGGCTTGATGCCGGCCAGCGATGCCAGCCTGCTACGCGAGGTCTACAAGGCCTATCGTTCCGCAGCTCATCGGCAGGCGTTGCAGAATGAGGCCGGGATCATTACCGGTGATCAGTTCGTGACCCAAAGGCGGGAAGTGTTGCGGATTTGGCACGAGCTGGGGCTAAGCTAGACAGCCTGAGAAGGTTGTCCATGTATTGGCAAGCCTGCGGGCTTGCCTAAATTAAACCGGCGGTGAACCCGCGGTGCTGGATTCTCGAGGCGGGGAGGCGAATGCCTCCCCTGCTCGTTTATGGAAACCACATGAATATTCTGATCGTTGGGCCCAGTTGGGTCGGTGACATGGTGATGGCGCAGACACTTTTCCAGTGCCTGAAACAACGTCATCCTCAATGCGAGATCGACGTGCTGGCCCCCGAATGGAGCCGGCCGATTCTCGAGCGTATGCCCCAGGTGCGTCGGGCCTTGAGCTTCCCCCTGGGCCATGGCGCACTGGAGTTGGCGACCCGGCGCGGCATCGGCAAGTCCCTGGCCGGCCAGTACGATCAGGCCATCCTGCTGCCCAATTCGCTGAAGTCGGCCCTGGTGCCGTTCTTCGCCGGCATTCCCAAGCGCACCGGCTGGCGTGGCGAATTCCGCTATGGCTTGCTCAATGACGTGCGCAAGCTCGACAAGGAACGCTATCCGCTGATGATCGAGCGGTTCATGGCCCTGGCCTATGAGCCGGGCGCCGAGCTGCCGCAGCCTTATCCACGGCCGAGCCTGCAGATCGAGATGCACAGTCGTGATGCGGCCCTGGCCAAGTTCGGGCTGGCCCTGGATCGCCCGGTATTGGCGCTGTGCCCAGGGGCCGAGTTTGGTGAAGCCAAGCGCTGGCCCTCCGAGCATTACGCACAGGTGGCCGAGACCAAGATCCGTGAGGGTTGGCAGGTCTGGTTGTTCGGCTCGAAGAACGATCATGCCGTGGGCGAGGATATCCGTGGCCGGCTGATTCCCGGGTTGCGTGAGGAGTCGGTCAATCTCAGTGGTGAAACCTCCCTGGCCGAGGCCATCGACCTGTTGTCCTGCGCCGATTCGGTGGTGTCCAACGACTCGGGGCTGATGCATGTCGCTGCTGCGCTCAACCGCCCGCTGGTGGCGGTGTACGGCTCCACCTCGCCGGGTTTCACCCCACCTTTGGCCGATCAGGTCGAAGTGGTGCGGCTGGGTATCGAATGCAGCCCATGTTTCGATCGCACCTGTCGTTTTGGCCATTACAACTGCCTGCGCCAATTGTTGCCGCAGCCGGTGAACGAAGCCTTGCAGCGTTTGCAGGGCTCTGCGGTCGAGGTCCAATAAGTTGCGGGTACTGCTGATCAAGACCTCTTCGCTGGGTGATGTGATCCATGCCTTGCCGGCACTCACCGATGCCATGCGAGCGATCCCCGGAATCAAGTTCGACTGGGTCGTGGAGGAGGGGTTCGCCGAGATTCCCACCTGGCATCCGGCAGTGGGCAAGGTGATTCCAGTGGCGATCCGCCGCTGGCGCAAAAATATCTGGCAAACCATCAAGAGCGGCGAGTGGCGGCGCTTCAAGCAGAGCGTGCGCTCCACCAAGTACGACCTGGTGATCGATGCCCAGGGCCTGCTCAAGAGCGCCTGGTTGACCCGCTATGTGCGTGCTCCGGTAGCGGGGCTGGACAAGAACTCGGCCCGTGAGCCCCTGGCTTCGCGTTTCTACTCCCGGCGTTTGGCTGTGGCTCGTGGGCAGCATGCGGTGGAACGGGTGCGCCAGTTGTTCGCCTTGGCCCTGGGCTATGACCTGCCCCAGGGCCTGGGTGATTACGGCCTGAACGTCGAGAAGCTGGTGGAGTTGCCACGCAAGAAGCCATTCGTGTTGTTCCTGCACGGCACCACCTGGGACACCAAGCACTGGCCCGAGGCCTACTGGCGCGAGCTGGCCGAGCGCATGGGGATGCTTGGGGTCGAGGTCCGGTTGCCCTGGGGCAACGCAGCCGAGAAGGCCCGTGCCGAACGCATCGCCAGTGGCCTCAAGAGTGCCACGGTCTTGCCCAAGCTGAACCTGGCTGGCGTCGCCAAGGTGTTGGCCGATGCCCAGGCCTGTGTCGCCGTGGATACCGGACTGGGGCACCTGGCCGCTGCGCTGGATGTGCCCACGATTTCCCTGTTCGGCCCTACCAACCCGGGATTGACCGGCGCCTATGGCCGAGTGCAGATCCACATGGGCAGTGATTTCCCCTGTGCGCCCTGCCTGCAAAAGCAATGTACCTACCAGCCCACTGCCGTAGACCGGCAGCGTTATGACCTTACGCGTGAGTTGCCCCTGTGCTTCACGCGCCTGAATCCCGAGCGTGTCGCCAGCCGACTGAGCACCTTGTTATTGGCTGAGGAGCCACGCTGATGCAATTGGCTTTTGTCCTGTATAAATATTTCCCCTTCGGCGGCCTGCAGCGCGATTTCATGCGCATTGCCCTGGAGTGCCAGCGTCGCGGTCATGGGATTCGCGTCTACACCCTGATCTGGGAAGGTGATGTCCCGCCTGGCTTCGAGGTGCTGGTGGCGCCGGTCAAGGCGCTGTTCAATCATCACCGCAATGAAAAACTCAGTGCCTGGATGGAGGCCGACCTGGCCAAGCGTCCGGTGGACCGGCTGATCGGCTTCAACAAGATGCCGGGCCTGGATGTCTACTATGCCGCCGACGGCTGTTTCGAGGACAAGGCGCAGAACCTGCGGCACTCCCTGTACCGTCGCTGGGGGCGCTACCGGCATTTTGCCGAGTACGAGCGGGCCGTGTTCGCCAAGGATGCCAAGACCGAGATATTGATGATCTCCGAGGTCCAGCAACCCTTGTTCATCAAGCACTACGACACACCGCTGTCGCGCTTCCACCTGTTGCCGCCGGGGATTGCCCAGGACCGTCGAGCCCCCGCCAATGCGGCGGAGATCCGGGCTGATTTTCGGCGTGAGTTCGACCTCAATGACGATGACCTGTTGCTGGTGCAGATCGGCTCCGGGTTCAAGACCAAGGGCGTGGATCGCAGCCTCAAGGCCTTGGCAGCGCTACCGGCGCAGTTGAAGAAACGCACCCGGCTGTTTGTAATTGGCCAGGATGACCCCAAGGTATTCCAAGTGCAGAGCGCTGCCCTGGGCTTGAGCGAACACGTGCAGTTCATGAAGGGGCGCAGCGATATCCCGCGTTTCCTGCTGGGCGCCGATTTGCTGATCCATCCGGCCTACAACGAAAACACGGGTACCGTGTTGCTGGAGGCCCTGGTGGCTGGCTTGCCGGTGCTGGTCAGCGCGGTCTGCGGTTATGCCCATTACATTGCCGAGGCCGAGAGTGGCCTGGTGCTGGATGAGCCGTTGGAGCAAGGGCAGCTCAATCAATACCTCACCACCATGCTCAGCGACGATGCTGCTCGTGCGACCTGGAGCCGAAATGGCCTGGCGTTTGCCGAGACGGCCGACCTCTACAGCATGCCGCAGCACGCTGCGGATGTGATTCTGGCGGAGCAAGACCGATGAAGTTGATGCTTGCCGAACCCTTCAAGAGCCTCTGGGCCGGACGCGATGCGTTCGCCGCCGTCGAGGAGCTCAAGGGCCAGGTTTACCGTGAGCTGGAAGCGCGTCGTACCCTGCGTACGGAAGTCGAGGGTCGCGGTTATTTCGTGAAGATCCATCGAGGGATCGGATGGGGCGAAATCCTCAAGAACCTGGTCACTGCCAAGCTGCCAGTGCTGGGGGCCGGCCAGGAGTGGCAGGCCCTGGAGCGCCTGCATCAGGTCGGTGTGCCGACCATGACGGCCGTGGCCTATGGTGAGCGTGGTGCCAACCCGGCGGACCAGCACTCCTTCATCGTCACCGAGGAGCTGGCGCCCACTGTCAGCCTTGAAGATTTCAGCATCGACTGGATCAAGCAGCCGCCAGAGCCTGCGCTCAAGCGAGCGCTCATCGCCGAAGTGGCGCGCATGACCGGCACCATGCATCGTGCGGGGGTCAATCATCGCGACTGCTACATCTGCCACTTCCTTTTGCATACCGACCGGCCGATTCGTCCTGGCGAGCTGAAGCTCTCGGTCATCGACCTGCATCGTGCGCAGACCCGCTCGAAGATCACCCAGCGCTGGCGTAACAAGGACCTGGCGGCCCTGTATTTTTCGGCCCTGGATATCGGCCTGACCCGCCGCGACAAATTGCGTTTTCTCAAGGGCTACTTCCAGCGGCCACTGCGCCAGATCCTGGCCGAGGAAGCGGCGCTGCTGTCCTGGCTCGAGGGCAAGGCGGAAAAGCTCTACGCACGCAAGCAACGGTACGGAGATGCGCTCTGATGGCTAGTTGGAACCTGGACCCGGCCTACCAGGCCCTGGCACAAGATTTCGGCAGCCTGGATGCGGTGTTTGCGCTCAAGGGCGAACACCTGACCCGCGATCCACTGTCCGATGTCGTGCGTGTCGAGCGTGACGGGGTCAACTATTACGTCAAGCGCTATACCGGGGCGGGCAAGAATTTGCGGCGCTACCTGGGCAAGCCACGGGTCAAGTTCGAGTGGCAGAACCTCAAGCGTTTCGCCAAGTGGGGTATTCCCACCGCCGACGTGGTGGCCTGGGGGCTGGAGCGTCGCTGCCTGGCCTATTCCCGGGGGGCGATGATTACCCGCGAACTGCCACGGACCGAAGACCTGTCGGTGCTGGCCGATCGTAGCGATCCGCGACTCAAGGACCGACGCTGGGTCGATGGCATCAGTCGCCAGTTGGCGACCTACACCCGTACCATGCACCAGCATCGCTTTACCCATAACGATTTGAAGTGGCGCAACCTGCTGGTCGATGACCAGGACCGGTTGTACCTGATCGACTGTCCGAACGGTGATTTCTGGCGGGGATTCTGGCTCAAGTACCGGATCACCAAGGATCTGGCCTGCCTGGACAAGGTGGGCAAGTATCACCTTTCGGCTACCCAGCGCCTACGTTTCTATATGCAGTATCGTCAACGTGATCGCCTGACGGCTTCGGACAAAGAGCGTATTCGCCATGTAGTGAGATTTTTTGAGGGGCGTGAATGACTGATTTCCTGGCGTCCGAGGAACGTGCGCTGCTGGAGCGCAACGGGCTCGGCACTTTCGATCAGCTGTGGGCCAGGCAACTGGATGCGGTGGACGAACCCAATACCGGACGTGGCGGCCATAGCAGCGTCTATCGGTTGGATGTGGAAGGGCGAGGGTTCTATCTCAAGCGCCAGACCAACTACCTGACCCACACCTTGCGCCATCCTTTTGGCGAGCCGAGCTTCTCGCGTGAGTTTCGCAATATCCGCCGTTATCAGCAGTTGGGAATTCCAGCCCTGCAGGCGGTGTTCTTCGGGATGCGCAAGGTCAATGGCGAGTCCCGGGCGATCCTCATGACCCGGGCCCTGGATGGCTGGGATGACCTGGATGCGTTGTTGGCGCAATGGGCCCAGATGCCGGAGCCCCAGCGCCAGGCGGTGCTCAAGGCCTGTGGGCATTTGGCTCGCCAACTGCACGGCCTGCGCCAGGTGCACGGCTGCTTTTATCCCAAGCATATTTTCCTGCGTCCGGAAGGGGCGGGTTACCAGGCGCAACTGATCGACCTGGAGAAAACCCGGCCATTGCTGTTCGGCCAGCGCGACCGGGTCAAGGATCTCGAGCCGCTGTTGCGCCGAGCTTCGGTGTGGGGTGTCGAGGATGTGCGCTGCCTGTTGGCGACCTACCTGGACCAACCCTTGGACAGCTCGCTGTTGGATGCCTGGGTCGCCCGTCTCAGTGCCCGTAGCAGCCACAAGGAATCTCGCTGATGCGTTTGTCCGAGCTGAAGAATGCCGGGCGCAACCCGACCCTGCCCCTGAGCCTGGAACTGGCGGATGCCGCTGGCCCGGCACAGTTGCAGCTGTTGAGCCTGCTGCGGGTGCTGCCAGGGCAGCGTTATGTCGGCGCTGGCGTATGGCGCGGGCGTACGGTGCTGGCCAAGTTGTTGGTGGGGCCCAAGGCCGCAAGGCATTTCCAGCGGGAATTGCAGGGTGTGCGCCTGTTGGCAGAGCAGGGGCTGACCACGCCGCTACTGTTGGCCGATGGTCTGCAGGAGGGTGAGGGTGGTTGGCTGCTCTTCGAATTCCTGGAGGGCGCGCAGAGCCTGGGCGACGCTTGGAACCAGGTGCAGGCATTGCCGGTGTTGGCCGATGAGCAGGTCGCGGTCCTGGCCGAAGCCCTGAGCTCGATCGGCCAGTTGCACGCCAAGGGGTTGTGGCAGGAAGACCTGCACCTGGACAACCTGTTGCGCCACGGTGGCCAGTTGCATTTGATCGATGGCGCGGGAATTTGTGTCGAGGAAGCAGGCAAGCCCTTGTCTCGCCAGAAGGTCCTGGAGAATCTCGGGGTGTTCTTCGCCCAGTTGCCCAAGAGCCTGGAGCCATTCACCGAAGAGCTGCTGGTGCATTACCTGCTGAGCAACGCCGAGCACGCCTTGCCCTTGGAGGCCCTGCAAAAGCAGGTGGACAAGGTTCGTGCCTGGCGCCTGCGGGATTTCCTGGCCAAGGTCGGTCGTGAGTGCACGCTGTTCTGCGTGCAGCGCGGGCCTTTTGCCCTGAGGGCGATTCGCCGTGAGGAGGAAGCGGCGATGTTGCCGGTGCTGGCGCAGGCCGACACCTTGCTGGACCAGGGGCACCTGTACAAGACCGGCGGCGCGGCCAGTGTCGGTCGGATCGAGTCCGCAGGGCGCACGCTGGTGCTCAAGCGCTACAACATCAAGGGTTTCGCCCATTGGCTCAAGCGCTTCTGGCGCCCGAGCCGGGCCTGGCATTCCTGGCGCGAGGGCAATCGCCTGGCATTCCTCGGGATCGCCACCCCCAAGCCCTTGGCAGTACTGGAACAACGCTTCCTCTGGTTGCGCCGGCGAGCCTACCTGGTGACCGAGTACCTGGCGGGGCCGGACGTCATCGAGCGCTTCGCGCCTTTCGTCGATAGCGGTGCGCCTCCGGAGCAGGAGTTGCAGGCCCTGGACCGGCTTTTTGCCGAGTTGATTCGAGAGCGCATCAGCCATGGCGACCTCAAGGGGCACAACCTGTTCTGGCAGGAGGATCGTTGGGCCCTGATCGACCTGGACTCCATGTGCCAGCATTCCAGTCCAGGGAGCTTCGCTGCGGCTTATGCCCGTGATCGCGCGCGTTTCATGCGCAACTGGCCTGAAAGCAGCAAGTTGTATCAAGTGATTGATCAGCGCTTGCCCAAGGCTCCCGACGCGTCTGCGGCCTGACCTGCGACCTGTGGTCGCTGCCATCGCCGCGATGAGCCCTGGAGGATCTCCCAGGGGCGTGGCGGCGATGGGACGGGCGCGCCGCGACGTCGTCTGGCTTGTGGCTTGCCGCTAGAGGCTTGCCCCTGCTTTTACGCTATAATCCCGCCCTTTCGTTGTTTCTCGCGCTTTGCGAGCACACTTTATTTTCAAGGCGCTTTGCGCCCGCATGCAGACTAAACGAGGCTAGACCCCTGTGGCATTGACGATTCTTGGCCTGTCCGGCGCCCTTAGCCATGATCCTTCAGCAGCCCTGTATATCGACGGCAAGCTGATTGCCGCCGCTGAAGAAGAGCGTTTCGTGCGCGACAAGCATGCAAAGAACCGCATGCCCTACGAGTCGGCGAAGTTCTGCCTGGAACAGGCCGGGATCAAGCCTTCCGACGTTGATGTGGTGGCGATTCCTTTCGCCCCGATCAGCTTGTTCGGCAAGGCGCGCTGGCACTACGCCAAGCGCTACTGGTATGCCCCGGATCGTGCCCTGGACGCGATCCTGATGGGCAACCGCCGCTACAAGCGCTATCGCAAGAAGATCGTCTGGTGCCTGGAGCAGCTGGGCTTCGATCCGAAGAAGATCAAGATCGAGCCGGTCGAGCACCACCTGGCCCACGCTTCCAGCGCCTACCACTGTTCCGGCTTCAAGGAGAAGACCGCGATCCTCGGGATCGACGGCAAGGGCGAGTACGCCACCACCTTCTTCGGCTATGGCGAGAACGGCAAGATCCACAAGCTCAAGGAGTTCTACGACCCGGACTCCCTGGGCGGCCTGTATGGCGCGATCACCGAGTTCCTCGGTTTCGAGATGCTCGATGGCGAGTTCAAGGTCATGGGCATGGCGCCTTACGGCGATGCCAGCAAATACGACTTCTCGCGCCTGGCCAGCTTTGAAAACGGCGAGCTGGTGATCAACACCGACTACGCCAACGTCATTGGCCTGCGCCGCTATAAAGAGAAGGGCAAGGGTTTCTACTTCTCGCCTAAGTTGATCGAGTGGCTGGGTCCCAAGCGTGAAGGCGATATCGCCGACGAGCCGTACATCCACTACGCCGCCAGCATGCAGGCGCTGTTCGAGAAGCTGGCCCTGCAGATGATCGACCATTACCTGGGCGACACGCTGAAGGAAACCGGCAAGCTGGCCTTCGCCGGCGGCTGCGCGCTCAACGTCAAGCTGAACCAGAAGATCATCGCCCGTCCGGATGTGAAGGAGCTGTTCGTCCAGCCGGCCTCCGGCGATGCCGGTACCGCCGTCGGTGCCGCGGCTTACGTCTCCCACGCCCGTGGCGTACCGGTGGAGAAGATGGAGCACGTCTACCTTGGTCCGTCGTACTCCAACGAGGACGTGATCGCCGCCTGTGCCCGGCATCCGAACAAGCCGGCCTGGCGCCAGATCGACAACACTCCCGAGCGCATCGCCAAAATCATGGTCGATGGCAATCCGGTGGCCTGGTTCCAGGGCCGCATGGAGTTCGGCCCGCGCGCCCTGGGTGGTCGCTCGATCATCGGTTGCCCAAGCGCCTCGGGCGTGGCCGACCGCATCAACGAGCAGATCAAGTTCCGTGAGCGCTGGAGGCCTTTCTGCCCGTCGATGCTCGACACCGTCGCACCACAGATGATCAAGGTCGACCATCCGGCTCCGTTCATGACCTTCACCTTCGAAGTGGCTGAAGAGTGGAAGACCCGGGTACCGGAAGTGGTCCACGAGGACGGCACGTCCCGGGCCCAGGTGCTCAAGCGCGAATACAACCCGCGCTACTACGACATGATGAAGGCCCTGGAGGTCTTGACCGGCAACGGCGTGTCGCTGAACACCTCGCTGAACCGCCGTGGCGAACCGATGATCTGCTCGCCGACCGACGCCTTGAACATGTTCTACGGGTCCGACCTGCAGTACCTGATCATGGAAGACATCCTGGTGGTCAAAGACGGCGTGGATCCTTATGACACGGTCGGCTGAACGCCATGTGCTGCAGTTCTGCCACGGCTATGACGGGCCGTTCCTGGACTGCGCGCGGCAATATGCCAACCTGTTCGCGGGCAGCGGCTATCGGGTGACCACGGTCTTTCTGACCGGGGTCGCCGATGCCGAGGTCGCCGCGGGTTGCGCGTCCGACGAAGTGCTGTTCATGGAGTACAGCTCCAAGGCCATTCGTGGCCTGAAGCTGGGCGCTATCCGTGACCTGCGCAAGATCGCCGCATCGCGCAACTTCAGCTTCTGCATCGCCCATCGCTTCAAGCCGATCTACATCGCCCTGCTGGGGACGCGCTTGCCGGTGATCGGTGTCCACCATGCGTTCGGCGACTACAAGCGCGGCAGCCGCAAGCTGTTCGCCGGACTGTTCGGCAAGCGCCTGAGCCTGCTCGGGGTCTCCGACGCAGTACGCGACGACATGCGTGCCTGCCTGCCCAAGTGGCCAGCGCAGCGGATCCAGACCCTGTACAACCGGATCGACCTGGAGGCCTTGCAGGCCAGCCAGTTGAGCCGGGCCGAAGCCCGTACCGAGCTGGGCCTGCCCGCCGATGCCTGGATCGTCGGCAACGTCGGGCGCCTGCATCCGGACAAGGACCAGGCCACCTTGCTGCGTGGTTTCGCCGCGGCAGTGGCGCAGCTCCCCCAGGGCAGCCAGTTGGCGATCCTGGGTACCGGCCGCCTGGACAAGGACCTCAAGTCCCTGGCCCGGGAGTTGGGAATCGCCGACCGCGTGCTGTTCCTCGGCCAGGTCCCTGAGGCCCGGCGCTATTTCCGGGCGTTCGATGTATTCGCCCTGAGTTCCGACCACGAGCCTTTCGGCATGGTCCTGCTGGAGGCCATGGCCGCCGGCGTGCCCTTGCTGGCCACTGCCTGTGGTGGCGCCAAGGAAGTGGTCGAGGGGGTGGGCATCCTGTTCCCTCTGGGTGATGTCGAGCACCTGGCCCAGGGCCTGCAGCACCTGGCGGCGATGGATGAACATCAGCGTCGGGTCTGCGCCGAGCTGATGTCCGATCGCCTGCGCGAGCGTTTCTCCGATCGGGCCGTACGCGACGTATTCTGGCGCTTGCCACAAGTCACCGAACTGACCGCGAGGGGCTGATGCTCAATCGATTCCAAGGCTGGCGCGAGCGTGGCTGGTCCGTCATCGACGCGTCGACCTATGCCGATGCCTGGCAGCGTTTTGGTGGCAGCGTGGCGACCCATCCGTTGGTCGTTGCGCAGTTGGCCGACCTGGCACAGATTCCAGTGCGCTACCTGGCCTTCGAATGCGCTGGCCAGTTGCAGGCGGCCATCGCCACCTGGGGTCGGGACTTGGCGCTGTCCAAGGATGTGCTCAAGCGCGCGGGCAAGAAGGGCTTGTTCGACATCGGCAATGCCGAGTTGATCCTGCCGGCCGCCGCAGATGCTCAAGTTCCACTGCGCCATCGCGGGCGCTACCTCTCGGCCCTGAACGAAGGACGCTTCAGCGGCCAGCGCCCCCAGGCCGAGCAGCTCGCCATGGCCAGGACCCCCGAAGAACTGTCGAAGAAGTTCCGCTACAACCAGCGTCGTGAACTGCGCTTGCTGGAAGAGGCGGGCGGTGTGGTGCGTCCGGTGAGCGAGTTCACCAGCCCTGAACTGGCGGCTATCTACTGCGATTTGTTCCAGCGTCGCTGGGGGTTTGCCGCCACCGGTGCCGAGCGCATGGCCGAGGTGCTGGAGCGTCTGCGCGAGTTGTTGATCGGCTCGGTGATTTTCCTCAATGATGCGCCGATTGCCGTGCAGTTGATCTATCGGGTCGAGGCGCCGGAGTGGATCAGCGTCGAGTATGTGAACGGTGGCGTCGACCCCGAGACTCGCGAGTTCAGCCCAGGCAGTGTGCTGAGTTTCCTCAATACCCAGAGCGCCTGGGAACAGGCTCGAGCCTTGAACAAGCCTCTGCGCTTTTCCTTCGGTCGTGCCGACCGAGAGTACAAGGACCGTTGGTGCAATCCTGTGCCGGTTTTCCAGGTGTGAGTCAGCCCATGAGTCGCAAGCAGCAACTGCTCAAGCGCCACCGGCGCAATAAACGAATCGCCTTGCTGATTGGCCTGGTGCTGATGCTGCTGGCTGGCGTCCTGGTGGCTTGGTGGTTGCCATTGCTGCTGGCGGTGGGTGCCTGGCTGGCTCACGAGGCCTGGTTCGCCGACCACCTGTTCTATTCGCCCAAGGATGACTATCTCTACGATTTCGGCGATCAGGCTCGGCAGATCCCCGTGCGCCTGGAGTTCGGGCGCCTGGTGCCGGAGTCGCCGTTGGAGCTGGCCCCTGGAGAAACCCTGGTCCTCGGGGTGCAGGTCAAGAGTTCCTGGCTGGGTCGGTTCTTCGATCCGGCCATCGAGGTCGCAGGTGGCCAGAGCCTCGATCGCCAAGGTTTTGAGCGCGGGGTCGATGGCCTGCGCTACCTCAACCTGAGCGGCTTGACCGATTCGTTGGCCAGTGGCGAGCTGCAGTTGCGCGGGCGTCACTGCCGAATCCGTATCCGGCCGCAGTTGCTGGCGTGGCGCGATCCCGATTATCGCTGCCAGCGGGTCATGGTTATCGCTCCCCATGCCGACGATGCCGAGCTGGCGGCGTTCGGCCTGTACAGCCAGGCGGACGAAGCCTGGATCGTGACCCTGACGGCAGGGGAGATCGAGGCCGAGCACTACCAGGCCATGGGCCTGGAGCCGGCTGCGGCGGCGCAGCTCAAGGGGCGCTTGCGAGCCTGGGACAGTATCGCCGTGCCTCGCTGGGCCGGAGTTCCCGAAGCCCATTGCGTGCAATTGGGATACTTCTGCCTGCAACTTTCCGCGATGCAGGCGGCTCCAGAGCAGCCAGTGGCTTCCCGTGAGGCGCAATTGAGCGATATCCGCCTGTTCCGCCAGTTCAATCCGTTCCCGTTGCCCGCCGACCACGATGGTTTGCCGACCTGGAACAACCTGCTGGCCGACCTGCGCGAGTTACTGCTCAAGGCCCGTCCCGACGTCATAGTGCTGCCCCATCCTTCGCTGGACCCGCATCCGGACCATATCTGTGCCCAGGCAGCTGTGATGCAGGCGCTGGAGGGGCTGGAGTGGCAGCCGGGCACGGTGCTCGGCTACGCCAATCACCTGCACGACAATGATCGCTGGCCGATGGGTGACTCGGGGGCCGGTATTGCCTTGCCGCCGGTGTTCGACGCGAGCAGCGTGCTACGGCCCTGGTGCCTGCCGCTTTCCCAGGCCGAGCAGTATGACAAGGCCATGGCCCTGGGCATGATGCACGACCTGCAACCGAGGATGCCGTTCAAGCGGCGCCTGCGCAGATCGATACAACGCCTCTTGGCCGGCAGGGTGCCTTCGGCCTTGGGCGAGAACGAGTTTTTCCGCAAGGCGGTCAGGCGGCACGAGCTGTTCTGGTTGCTGCGACAGCGATAAACAGACATATCCATAGGGGCGCTTTACAGCCCGAATCGACAGTGAGTCTTTTGTGATCAATCCTCGTCCGCGAATCTTGTTCCTCATGCCCTACTTCGGGCGCTGGCCTTTCTGGATGCCGTTCTTCCTGGAAAGCTGCCGACGCAATCCGGATATCGACTGGCTGTTCTTCAGCGACTGCGGCGTCCCGGACAATCTGCCGCCGAATGTCAGGCATGAAAGCATGAGCTTCGCCGACTACTGCGCCCTGGTTTCCCAGCGCCTGGGCATCGATTTCGCGCCCAAGGCCGCCTACAAGATCTGCGATATCCGACCGGCATTCGGGCTTATCCATGCCGATCGGCTGGAAGGCTACGATTTCTGGGGCTTTGGCGATATCGACCTGGTCTATGGCGATCTGCGGGCTTATTTCACGGCAGAACGCCTGGCCAAGCATGACCTGTTCTCCACCCATGAGCGGCGTATCGCCGGGCACTTGTGCCTGATTCGCAACAACGACCACCAGCGCGAGTTGTTCCGCAAGATCAAGAATTGGCAGGAGCGCTTTGTCGACCAGCAGCATCACGCGCTGGACGAGGGAGCGTTCACGCGGATCTTCCTCTGGCGCAAGAATTTCCCGGAGCCGTTGTTCAAGCTGGTGGGCAAGTTCAACCCGGAGCGCCGTCGCAGCGAGTTCACCGAGGCGTTCAGCACCCCGGGTGGAGTCATCAAATGGCATGACGGCAGCCGCGACTTCCCAACGTGCTGGTACTGGAAGGACGGGCGCGTGACCAATGATCTCGATGGCGCTCGTACCTTTCCTTATTTTCACTTCGTGTGTTGGAAGCGCAATGAATGGTCGGAGCTGGCGGAGCCTGATGCACAGGCGATCCAGGCCCTGGCCAACGAGTCGTCCTGGCTCATCGATGCCACAGGTTTCCACCGGGGATAGTTATGAGCCAGCGCTTCAAAGTCTTGCAATTGCAGCCGGACTACAACGTCAAATCCCATGATTTCGCCGACCTGGCCGAACAGATCGTCAAGGCCTTGCCCGACGAGCGTTATGAGGTCACCGCAGCGTTCCTGCGTGGCCGTCCCGGGCCTAACGACCCGGTGAGCCGGGCCGATCACTCGGTGTATTTCGAGTTTTCCGACAAGTCCCTCAAGGGCATGCGCCTGCGGGCCATGTGGCGGCTGTACCAGTTCTGCCGCAAGGAAAAGTTCGATGTGGTGATCTGCAATCGCTTCAAGCCGGTGAACATGATGCTGGCGCTCAACCGTTGGCTGAAGGTGCCGTTGTGCATCGGCATTTCCCACGGTTTCGGCGAGTACGACCGGTTCTACCGGCGGCGCCAGACCCAACGCCTGATCGATCGGCACTGGCGCTTCGTCGGCGTATCGCCAGCGGTCAAGCAGTACCTGCTCGATTGCCGGTGCGGTTTTACCGACCAGAACACCTGGGCCATCACCAACGCCATCGATATCGAGCAGGCTGAAGCCCTGCAGCATTCCCGCGAGCGCTCCCGGGAGTTATTGGGGCTGGATCCGACAGTCCGCCTGGTTGGCGCCCTGGGACGGCTGGTGCCGGTCAAGGGGCATACCTACCTGCTGCAGGCGTTCGCCCAGCTCAAGGACAAATATCCACAAACCCAGTTGGCGATCATCGGTGCCGGGCGCGAAGAGGCCAATCTGCGGGCCGAGATCCAGCGCCTGGGCCTGGAGGGCCGTACTCACCTGCTGGGCTTCAAGGAAAATGCTTTGCAGTACGTGCGGGCTTTCGACATCTGGACCATGCCGTCGCTGGCCGAAGGCTTGGGCCTGGCCTTGCTGGAGGGCATGAGCGGGCGGTTGCCAGTGATCGCCTCCAACGTGCCGGCCATGCTGCCCTTGATCGAAGGAGCCGGCGGCCTGGCGGTGGAGCCGGCCAATGTGCCGTCGCTGGCGGCGGCGCTGGATGCCTACCTGGGACTGTCCGACGAGGAGCTGGTCGCCAAGGGACAGCAAGCCTATCGCTATTTGCAAAAAGAACATGATATCGAGGTATTCCGTGGGCAATACCTGCAGTTGATCGACTCGGGTTTGAGTCAGGCGGGCAAGGGGCAGTAATGACAGACCAGCAACCTGTGGTGACGGTAATCATCGCCTCCTACAACCATGCACCCTACATCGAGCAGAGCATCCTCAGCGTCATCAATCAGACTTATTCGAACATCGAGTTGCTGGTGGTGGATGATGGTTCCAAGGATGACAGCGTCGAGCGCATCCAGCGTCTGCAAGAGCAATATGGCTTTGATTTCCGGGTCCAGCAGAACCAGGGACTGACCAACACGCTCAATGGCGCCATAGCCCGGGCCAGGGGCAGTTTGATCGTGCCGTTCGGCTCGGACGACATCATGATGCCCGAGCGTATCGCCATCCAGGTGGCCTACATGGATGGCAAGCCTGAAGTGGGTATCTGTGCGGGCAACATCGAGCTGATCGACAGCGATGGCAATCTGTTCCCTGAGAAGCGTCAGCGCCGTGATGTGCCGTTCCGGCGCCTGGACTTCGAGGATATGTTCCTGGAGCGCAAGCCCTATCCGCCGGCGCCGACCCTTATGATTCGCCGCGAAGCGCTGGACAAGGTCGGTGGCTTCGATCCGAACATCCGCCTCGAAGACTTGCTGATCGAGTTGAAAGTCACCCATGCGGGTTACTTCATCGATGGCCTGAACGTGGTGATGGCACGCTATCGCAAGCACGCCACCAATTCCTACAAGAACCACCGGTTCATGATCGACAACATCCTGCGTACCTATGCCTTGTTCAGTGATCATCCGCTGTACGACGAGGTGCGCTACAAGGCCTTGAACTCGATGTTTCTCAAGGTTTCCAATCGCGACCGAGCGTTGGCTCGTGAGCTGCTGGCACAGATTCCGCTCAAGGCCTGGAACAAGAAAACCTGGCGCGGGCTGGCCCGCCTGTACTTTTCAGCACTTGAGAAAGACTGACCTCAAGGTTCGCCCGAGTTCGCGCCCTACAAAAAAGACAGCCCACTGGGCTGTCTTTTTTTGACTCTTGCTTGCGGGCGAAATCGTTATGCTGCTTTTAGCAGCACTTGTGCCTGGTTCGCGGAGGTTAGTTGAGCGTAGCCAGAGCGCAGTGCATCGAGATGCTCATGGAAAAGCCACTGGTTATCTTCGGCATAACGCTGCATATGGCGCAGGTTGCGCTGGCGTAGCGAAGACCTTAGGGGCGACGGATAGACCCGCAGGTCGGCTAGGTCGATCAGGCCGAACCCACCGCTTTCCAGGACCAGTACATTGGCCAGGTGCAGTGAGCGGAAATACACACCGTGTTCATGCAGGCTGGCCATGTAGGCACCGAAGGCCCTGACCAGTTTGGCGCGTTCATCTGCAGATCCCGCGACTTGCAGGCAATGGCGCAGGGTTTGCCCGGCCAGCGGCTGGTAGCGAACGGCGCTACTGCCGTCGGCGAGACGGTACAAGTCCATGATGTTTGGCGTAACAATTCCCAGCTCACCCAGCTGTTCGCTGTTGCTGGCAAATCGCTCCGAGTAGGGGTTGAAGCCACCTGAGGTGTACCAGCGACGTGGGCGGAACAGTTTGAGGAAGCTGCCATCGTTGAGGCGCATGACCTTTGGTCCAAGACCATCGGACTCGATCACCTGGGCATCGCAAGTGAGTTGTTCCAAGGCGGCCGGTGCCAGTGTTTGCATGACGTGGGGAGGTGTGCGGCGAGCCCTTTGGGCAATGCACAGTGCGGCAATCAAGGCCAGGGGTATCCATAGCAGGAACCAGTGTTCCTTGGGCCGTGACAGCACCCCGCCGCCTTCGGTCAGTCCCGCACCGATACCAAACACCAACCAGCTTGAGGCAAGAACAACCAGTGGCGTGCTGCGTAGCTGCCAACTCTTGAACAATCCCCAGGCCTGCATGAACAACCAGGGGACCAGGCCGACGATGCCAACGTAGTACAACACGCCCAGGGCAAAGTTATGAGGTTCTTCCAGGAGATAGCCGATGTTCACATCCACACTCAGGTTGGCGTTAAAACCATGGCCAATCCAGGGGTGCTCGGCGATGTAGCCCAGGACCAGAGTCCATATTTCAAAACGATAGGAGTTACCGCGTTCTCCCAGCATGTGCGAGAACAGTAGCAATACGGCCGTTGAACAAGTCAGCATTGCCGTCAGCAGCATCAACGAACGCTTGTTCGAGTACATGAAGCAGATCCAGGCGATCGCCAACGTCAGCGCTACCAGTGGTGTTCGAGAGCCTGTAGCAAGGATGGCGGCGAACATGACGGCCATGGCCGGAATGCTGAGTAGCAGAACCCGCATGCGTTGGCAGCTCATACTCAGCCAGAGCCAGTACACCAGGAAGAAACCGAAGACATGGGAGCTCAACAATGGATTGTCAAAGGCTCCGCCGCCAATCATGCGGGCTCCGGGTGTATAGGTCAGGCTGAATGTATACAGATTGATGAGCGAGGCGACGAGCGCAACCATCGCTGCGCAAAAGCACAAGGGTCGTAGCACATCAAGCCGATAGCTGACTAACAGGCTGCAACCGGCAAAGAGCATCAGCAGATGCGCAGGGGGTTTGAACTCACCGGGCAGGCTATCGACGGGAGGGCTCCAAGCCAGGCTGATCAAGGCCCAGATACAGAAAAGTAGCACTGCAATGAAAATGGGTTCACGCAATAGACTCTTCAACTTGGCAGGTCGTAGGCACAGCGCGATCAGTGTTGGAATGCTGAATAGACCGTAATAAAGCTTATGCAGGAGACTGCGTTCCGGGAGGAAGAACAGTGCGCACAGCAGCAATAAATAGCCAGTCGGTAGAATCCATAGGCAAATAAAATCGAATACTCGATTGGATAAATTGCGAAGAGCGCAGGACATGCTTAGACGTTCATTCCGAAAATTAGGTCGGGCATGATAACGGCTAACCTACAGTGGTGTCGTTTGTCTGCTGAACAATAGCTGACAGAGGGGGATTTTCAGTGCGAAAGATAAGCTGTGCTAAAGTCACTCTCCTTTTTGACTACGTTCGCGTGATATGACCGACTCCAGCCCCGGCGTAAGCCCTTCAAGTCTGAAAATCTATTTCCGCCTTCTCGGCTATGTGCGGCCTTATATTGGGTTGTTCCTCATCAGCATCATCGGGTTCCTGATCTTCGCCTCGACCCAACCCATGCTTGGCTACATCCTCAAGTACTTCGTCGATGGCCTGTCCAATCCACAAGCCGTGCTGTTCCCCAGCGTGCCTTATCTGCGTGACATGCAACTGCTGCAGGCCGTGCCCCTGTTGATCGTATTGATTGCCGCCTGGCAAGGCCTCGGCTCCTATCTGGGCAACTACTTCCTGGCCAAGGTGTCCCTGGGGCTGGTACATGATCTGCGGGTCGAGTTGTTCAACAACCTGCTGACCCTGCCCAATCGCTATTTTGACAAACATAACTCTGGGCACCTGATCTCGCGCATCACCTTCAACGTGACCATGGTGACAGGGGCGGCGACGGATGCGATCAAAGTGGTGATCCGCGAAGGCATGACAGTGGTCTTCCTGTTTGCCTCCCTGTTGTGGATGAACTGGCGCTTGACCCTGGTGATGATCGCCATCCTGCCGCTGATTGCCGTCATGGTCCGCACTGCCAGCAAGAAATTCCGCAAGCAAAGCAAAAAAATCCAGGTAGCCATGGGTGACGTGACTCACGTTGCTTCGGAAACCATCCAGGGTTATCGCGTCGTACGCAGTTTCGGTGGTGAGGTCTATGAGCAGCAGCGGTTTCTCGCTGCCAGTCAGGGCAATACCGATAAGCAGTTGCGTATGACGCGCACTGGAGCCATCTATACGCCGTTGCTGCAATTGGTGATCTACAGCGCCATGGCGATATTGATGTTTCTGGTGCTCTACCTGCGCGGCGATGCTTCGGCGGGTGAAATGGTTGCCTACATCACGATGGCTGGCTTGCTGCCCAAGCCTATTCGCCAGTTGTCCGAAGTCAGCTCCACCATCCAGCGAGGGGTGGCCGGTGCCGAAAGTATTTTCGAGCAGCTGGATGTCGAGCCGGAAGTCGATCGCGGCACTGTGGAGAACTCCAATGTCAGCGGCCGCCTGGAAGTACGCAATCTGAGCTTTACCTATCCTGGTACTGAGCGTCAGGTGCTTGATGACATCAGCTTCAGCGTCGAACCGGGAGAGATGGTGGCGTTGGTCGGGCGTTCAGGCAGTGGCAAGTCGACCCTGGCCAATCTGATTCCGCGCTTTTACCACCATGACAAAGGTCAGATCCTTCTGGATGGTACGGAGATCGAAGACTATCGCCTGCTGAATCTGCGTCGGCATATTGCCCAGGTCACTCAGCATGTGACCCTGTTCAGTGACAGTGTTGCCAACAATATTGCCTATGGCGACTTGGCTGGTGCGCCGCGTGAGGACATCGAAAAGGCGGCCGGCGATGCCTATGCGATGGACTTCATCTCCCAGTTGCCTGACGGGCTGGACACTCAGGTTGGCGAGAATGGCGTGCTGCTTTCAGGTGGTCAGCGCCAGCGCTTGGCAATTGCCAGGGCCCTGTTGAAAAACGCCCCGCTACTGATCCTTGATGAGGCTACCTCGGCCCTGGATACGGAGTCTGAGCGGCATATCCAGGCGGCACTGGACAAGGTCATGAAGGGGCGTACTACCCTGGTGATTGCCCATCGCCTGTCGACCATCGAGAAGGCCGACCTGATCCTGGTCATGGATCAGGGGCGGATTGTCGAGCGTGGCACTCATGTGGAGTTGCTGGCACAGAACGGTCATTACTCGCGCCTTCATGCCATGGGCTTGGAGGAGCCGGCCCCTACCGGAGCCGTATGATCCTGTCCTGGGGGGCTTGCCCCCCAGGGTTATTCGTCAAGGCACCTACTTGAGTTTGTATCGTCTTTCTTACAGTCTTGACCAAGACTAAATAATTTCCCATTACCTGCTTGTTATGTTTCCCGCCTGAATCTTTGATTGGATCGAGAGGGCTATCCCTTTCGTGCGGGTGTCGGAATGTTGCAACGCTTTGTATGGAAGTTATTGCCAAAGACTCAGCGGCACTTCTTGCTTGGGCGCCTGTCGGTGGTGGACCGTCAGGTGGTAAACAAGTCCATGTCCGCCAATGTTCGTTTTCCTGAAGCTTTTTCCAGACATTCCTGCCTGTTCATCCATGTTCCCAAATGTGCCGGCAGCAGCATCTGCTCGGCATTGTTCGATGGCTGGATGCCAGGGCACTTGCCGTTGTACTGGTATGAACACCAGTTCCCGGAAGCATTTTCCAACTGCTTCAAGTTCGCTTTTGTCCGCGATCCTCTCGAGCGGGCCTATTCGGCCTACACCTTCCTGCGTAGCAACGATCTAGGGCGCCGGGATCGAGCCGCTCAGGACCTGGTTGCGCATTATCGAGACTTTGATGATTTCGTCAGCCACTGGCTGCATCCGGAAAATGTCCACAAGCAGATGCATTTTGCTCCCCAGAGCGATTTCCTCATTAACTCCCTTGGTCGTCTGTCCCTGGATTTCATGGGGTACCAGGAGCATTTGCCGCGTGACTTCCAGCTGTTGTGCGAGCGCCTGGGCGTCGAGGCGCAGCTCCCGCATGTCAACGGTACCCAGCAACGTGAGACGGCCCCAGTCAGGGAAATATGCTCAGTACGTACCCGACGCCTGGTACGTCGGGTTTATCAACGCGACTACGAGATGCTCGGTTATGAATAAGCCTGCCTGCGCGACCATGGAACAACCGCAGATTCGCCCTTATACCCTGTCGCTTTCATCTGGCGCCCGCGCGGCCCTCAAGCACCAGCAGCCGTGTTGTCTGTGGCTGACGGGCTTGTCGGGGGCAGGCAAGTCGACCCTGGCCAACTTGCTGGAGCTGCGGCTCAATGAACTGGGCCTGCACACCTTCGTGCTCGATGGAGACAACGTGCGTACCGGTTTGTGCCGGGATCTGGGGATGGACGCACAGGCACGCAAGGAGAACATCCGACGCATGTCCGAAGTGGCGCGGCTGATGGTAGAGGCGGGGCTGGTGGTGATCGTTTCGGCGATCTCGCCATTTCGTGTCGAGCGTGACGCGGCACGGGCATTGTTCGCCACCGGGCAATTCTTCGAGGTGTACATCAGCACGCCATTCGATACTTGCGCCCAGCGCGACCCCAAGGGGCTGTACAAGGCGGCGAGAGAGGGGCGCATCAAGAATTTCACCGGCTTGGACAGCCCCTATGAGGCCCCTTTGCAAGCCGAATGCGAGATCGATACGACGAGCATGGCACTACCGGAGGCGATTCGCTGCCTGTTGCAGCTTCTACAGCGCTGAATAGACGCGGGAATTTCTTCGTCGGCCCCATGCAAGCCATAGAACTAGGCGGCGCCAACCCTGTGCTAATATCGCGCCCCTGTTCATTTTGTATGTGGGATGCTCCATGAAGTTGTCCATGCCGCGATTCGATCAAGCCCCCGTCTTGGTGGTCGGCGATGTCATGCTCGACCGTTACTGGCATGGTGGTACCTCACGGATTTCCCCTGAGGCGCCAGTACCGGTGGTCAAGGTCGAGCAGATCGAGGACCGCCCGGGCGGTGCCGCCAACGTTGCCCTGAACATTGCTGCACTCGGTGCGCCCGCGTCCCTGGTCGGGGTAACGGGCGACGACGAGGCGGCCGACAGCCTTGCCAACAGCCTGCAAGGCGCCGGTGTACGCGCCCTGTTCCAGCGCATCAAGCATCAGCCGACCATCGTCAAGCTGCGGGTCATGAGCCGCCACCAGCAATTGCTGCGTATCGATTTCGAAGAACCTTTCGCCACTGACGCCCTGGCCCTGGCAGCTGAAGTCGACACACTGCTCGAAGGCATCAAGGTGCTGGTGTTGTCCGACTACGGCAAGGGTGCGCTACGCAACCACCAGGCGTTGATCGCTGCCGCTCGGGCGCGGGGCATTCCGGTGCTGGCCGATCCCAAGGGCAAGGATTTTTCCATTTACCGTGGCGCCAGCCTGATCACCCCGAACCTCAGCGAGTTCGAGACCATCGTGGGTGGTTGCACCGATGAGCATGACCTGGTGAACAAAGGCGCCAAGCTCATGCATGACCTGGAGCTGGGGGCATTGCTGGTGACCCGTGGCGAGCACGGCATGACGCTGCTGCGCCCGGGGCACCCGGCCCTGCACCTGCCAGCCCGTGCTCGTGAAGTGTTCGACGTCACCGGCGCCGGGGACACGGTGATCTCCACCCTGGCCGCTGCCATCGCAGCGGGTGAGGAGCTGCCCCATGCAGTGGGCCTGGCCAACCTGGCCGCAGGCATCGTGGTTGGCAAGCTGGGGACCGCGGCCATCAGCGCACCCGAGCTGCGCCGGGCGATCCAGCGCGAAGAAGGTACCGAGCGTGGCGTGCTGAGCCTCGACCAGCTATTGCTGGCCATCGACGATGCCCGGGCGCACAACGAGAAGATCGTTTTCACGAACGGTTGTTTCGACATCCTCCATGCTGGCCATGTGACTTATCTTGAGCAGGCCCGGGCCCAGGGAGATCGCCTGATCGTGGCGATCAACGACGACGCCTCGGTCAGCCGCCTGAAAGGCCCTGGCCGGCCGATCAACAGTGTCGATCGGCGCATGGCGGTACTGGCCGGACTGGGCGCTGTGGATTGGGTGATCAGTTTTCCCGAGGGTACCCCGGAAAACCTGCTGTCCCAGGTACGGCCAGATGTACTGGTCAAGGGCGGGGACTACGGCATCGATCAGGTGGTGGGCGCCGATATCGTCACGGCTTATGGCGGTACCGTGAAGGTGCTGGGCTTGGTGGAGAACAGTTCCACCACGGCCATCGTCGAGAAGATCCGCAAGACCGACAAAACCCAGTAATCACGCCAGAGCTGAAAACGGCGCCTGGTTAATGCCTGTCAGTTAATCGGTGGTCCCCTGCAGGAGCAGCCGGTCGACGCTCGATTGCTCGCGATGGTCGAATGGTAGCGCGTGTTTACTGGGTAAACGCCGTGCTCTGAAGCCCATCGCGGGCAAGCCTCGCTCCTACAATTGCCTTGACTGATCGGCCCCTGGGGCGCCGTTTTATCCCTGGCGCCGGGTCTTGGCGGGCACGATCCTGCGCAGGATCTGCCGCGCCCTGCCGGTCAGGCGGGCAAGCTGGGTATCTTTCTCCGGCTCGTCCAGGCCTCGCTGCCTGAGCCAGTCCTTCCAGCGAATTCGTTCATCGCTCACGACCCAGCCTTCCTGTTGGGCGAAGCTTTCCGCCAAGTGCAGGCCACGAGTGCTGGCAGGGTGCAGTTGGTCTTTCTTCAAGGTGTACAGCTCGGCACAGGGCTGGCCGTTCTCCAGGGGCATCAGGTACAGGTCGGGGCGCTTGCGATCCAGGCGGGCCACCAGTTGGTCGCCCTCCAGGCGTTCGTCGACGTGGAACAGGCTCAGGGACTTGGCGTCCTTGGGAACATCCAGGCGCAGGTCATAGATCAGCTGCAACGAGGCTGTCGGCAGGTGCACGTAGGCCCGAGGGCGCTCCAGCAATTGCAGGTTGGCGCAGCGTACCGGGCGGGCGGCGCCGGATAATGGCGTCAGGCGAAAGGCTGGAGCCTCCCGATAATGCAGGGCCCCGGCATAGGGGGCGGGCAGCCAGGTGTCGTTGAAGCGCCCTGCCAACCAGCCCTCTGGCGTCTCCAGCAGGCATTCCTCGGCGATTTCCTGGATGGCGGTATGCAGTGGCAGGTTCAGCTCATGGGCGGGGACATAACCCGAGATCAGCTTCAGGACCACGTCGCCCCGGTCCTGGCGGCGCTGGCGCACCAGGACCCAGTAGTCGCGGTTCTGCCAGTGCAGGGTCAGGCGCACCGATACCCCGAGGTTGGCCAGTTCCAGGGCAAAGCGTTCGTTGTCGGCGACAGTCACCGGGCGCCTGCGTTGCAGGGTCTGGGCGAAGTTCAGGGGCATCCCTACGCTCTGGTAGCTGAGCCCTTCGGGAGTGGCTTCGACGAACAGGGGCAGGGTCTTGAAGTTGCTGGGGTTCTTTCTGATCAGCGGTCGCGACATCTCAGCTCCTTCCTGCGTCGGGGGCGGCCGCCTCGGCGGCGTCAGTGCTTGCCCAGGACTTGCGCCACGATGGTTACGTTGTGGGCCAAGTGCAGTGGATTGATGGTCCCGACGATAGCACTGGCGACCCCGGGCCGGTCAAACAGCAGTTCGAAGCTGGCTCGCACCGGATCGATGCCCGGGCTCAGGCAGGCATGGCCGCTGGCCAAGGCCTTTTTCACCAGGATGCCCTTGCCATGGGCCGCGGCATAGTCAATGACTGGCCGCTCGGCCTGTTCGTTCAGATTGTAGGTAACCATGGCGCAATCGCCTTGCTCCAAGGCCCTGAGCCCACCCTCGACGGTCTTGCCGGAAAAGCCGAAGCCGCGAATCTTGCCTTCTTGTTTGAGCTGCGCCAGGGCCTGGTAGACCTCGCTCTGGTCGAGGATGGCCAGGTCATTGCCATCGGAGTGCACCAGCACCAGGTCGATGAAGTCGGTTTCCAGGCGCTGCAGGCTACGCTCGACGGACAAGCGCGTATGGGCGGCACTGAAGTCATGCCGGGAAACGCCGTCACAGAACTCTTCGCCCACTTTGCTGACGATCACCCATTCGTGGCGCTGGCCGCGCAACAGCGGGCCCAGGCGCTCCTCGCTACGACCGTAGGCCGGGGCGGTGTCGATCAGGTTGATGCCCAGGTCACGGGTTAGCTTGAGCAGCATCCGGGCTTGCTGATCGTCGGGGATCTGGAAGCCGTTGGGGTATTTCACTCCCTGGTCGCGGCCCAGCTTCACGGTGCCAAGGCCCAGGGGCGAGACCATCAGGCCGGTGCTGCCCAGTGGGCGGTGCAGGTCGTGCAGTGTGGCTTGGCTCATGGCAGCAGTTGCTCCCAGGCCGGTTGTCCCAGGGCGGGCTTGGGCAACTCCGGCAGGGCTTCGTTGTGGGCAGGCTTGATGCCGTCCCGCTCCAGGGCTGCCAGGACCCGGTCGGCAAAGTCGGGAGCCAGGGCCAGCTTGGTCGGCCAGCCCACCAGCAGGCGATCCTGTTCGGCCAGGAAGGCATTGTCCGGGCGCGTCAGGCCCGATTGTGCCGGTTCGGCCCGGTCCACCCGCAAGGTGGCCCACTGTGCCTGGGTCAGGTCGATCCAGGGGAGCAGTTGGGCCAGTTCCTTCTGGGCGGCGGCGATCTGCGCCGCCGGTTCCCGGGCCACGCCCTCGGCTTCAGCGAGATCGCCTCCCAGGTACCAGACCCACTGGCCATCGGCGGCCGGATGGGTGGTGACCGTGACCCGTGGCTTCGGGCCTCCGCCCAGGCAGTGGGCGTAGAGCGGGCTGAGAGTCGGTCCCTTGACCAGCACCATGTGCAATGGCCGTCGTTGCATGGTCGGCTGGCTCAGGCCCAGGGCCTTGAGTACATCGGCGGTTCCAGCACCGGCGCTGAGCACGATGCGTTGCGCGCGAATATCCCGCTCATCGACCCGCAGGCCCACCAAGTGGCCGTCTTCCATCAGGGGTTCGATCTTCTGTCCGGCCAGCAGGCCATCGCCGGCCAGTTCGGCCAGGCGTGCGATGAGGTCCGGCACGTCCACCACCAGCTCGGCCAGGCGGTAGACCTTGCCCTTGAAACGCTTGTCCTGCAGGGCCGGCGGCAGTTGCTCGCCCTTGACCTGGTCGACCCGGCCGCGCACGGCCTTGCTGGCGAAGAAGCTGGTGAGATTGCCGGCCAGGGTTCCCGGGGACCACAGATAGTGAGCCTCGGACAGCATGCGCACACCCGACAGGTCCAGCTCGCCGGTGCCGGCCAGCGCCTCGCGCCAGCGCCTGGGCATGTCGGCGATCGCCTCCGAGGCCCCGGTGAGGGCGCCATGCAGGGCGTACTTGGCGCCACCGTGGATAATCCCTTGGGATTTCACGCTCTGTCCGCCGCCGAGCGTGGCGTTCTCCACCAGTACGGTGGAAAAGCCTTGGCGGTGCAGACGGGCGTTGAGCCAGAGACCGGCGACGCCTGCGCCGACGATCAGCACATCGGTGGAAATAGCGGATGGCATGCAGCGACCTCGGGAAACAAAAACGAAGCCGCAAGTTTCAAGCCTTGAGCCTCAAGCTGCAAGCCTGCTGCACTTGCCGGGCGCTTGGGGGCGTCGCAGGTCATGGGTTTTTCTAGTGACCCGCGGTTTTCGAGAACAGCTGGATCACCAGTACGCCGATGACGATCAGGGCCATGCCGAGCATGGCCGGGATATCCAGTTTCTGCCCGTAGAGCACCAGCGCGGCGATGCTGACCATGACGATCCCCAGGCCGGACCACACGGCATAGGCCACCCCTACCGGGACCGTGCGCATCACCAGGGTCAGCATCCAGAAGGCCACGCCATAGCCGGCGATGACCAGCAGCAGGGGTTGCGGTGTGCTAAGGCCCTTGACCGCTTTCAATGAAACAGTGGCAATCACTTCCGCGCAGATGGCGATAGCCAGGTAGTAGTAAGCGTTCATGGGAGGGGTCCTCGTAACTGGGGCTGCTTTCTGAGGTCGGCATTCTAGGGCTTGCCCGGATGGGGTAAAGTCATTTCCTATCTGGATAAGAGATAGGTTGCGTCATGAACACACAGTGGAGCCTGGAGCAGTTGCGCTTGTTCGTTGGCGTAGCCGAGTTGCGTTCGTTTTCGGCGGTGGCTCGCCAGCAGCGCAAGGCCCAGTCTGCGATCAGTAATGCCATTGCCCTGTTGGAAGATGACCTGGGGGTCAGCCTGTTCGAGCGTAGCAGTGGCCGCCAGCCGAAGCTGACCGAGGCCGGAACGGCCCTGTTGCAGGAGGCCCGGGAGATCTTGCGCCAATGCGATCGCCTCAATGGTCGGGCGCTGGCGCTGATGCGGGGCCAGGAAGCCCGTTTGCGACTGGCCCAGGACGAAGCGATGCCCTATCAGCCAGTGCTCGACAGCCTGGAGGCCTTGTCCGAGCGGTTCCCCAGCCTGGAGGTGCAATTGGCCAGCAGTGCCCAGGGGGATGTGGCGCGCAAGCTGGTGGAGCGGCGTGCCGACCTGGGGCTGCTGTTCCACCACGAGCAGATGCCCGAGACCCTGGAACGCCAGGCCCTGGGCAGCGTCGAGATGGTCACGGTGTGTGGGGTCAGTCATCCGTTGGCCGGGGAGAAACGGGTCAACCGGCGGATATTGGCCATGCATCGGCAATTGCTGATCGCGCCGCAGCTCAGTGGTTATCCCGGAGGCGATCAGGTCAGTCCCCAGGTCTGGCGGGCCGACAGTTTCTATGTCCTGGCGGAATGGCTGATGCGTGGCCTGGGCTGGGCCTGGTTGCCACGGCATGTGGTGCAGTATTCGGCCTACCAGCACCAGATGGTGGAGTTGGCCAGTGATTGGACGCCTCCGGCGCTGGTGGTGGAGTTGGCCTGGCGCCGTGATGAGCCCCTGGGGCTGGCTGCCTGCTGGTTGGCGGAACGTTTTGCCGTGCACCTGAAGGCGATCGGCTAAAAAACCGATAAACTCCGCCGCCATGAATAGAACTCTCTACACCGTACTGTTTTACCTGGGGCTGCCATTGGTGGCGATTCGGCTATGGCTGCGCTCGCGCAAGGCGCCGGCTTATGCCAAGCGCATTGGCGAGCGTTTCTCCGTTGGCCTGCCGGCCATGCAGCCCGGTGGCATCTGGGTGCATGCGGTGTCGGTGGGCGAGAGCATTGCCGCCGCCCCGATGATCCGCGCACTGTTGGCCCGCTATCCGCAATTGCCGATTACCGTGACGTGCATGACCCCCACCGGTTCGGAGCGGATCCAGGCGCTGTTCGCCAACGAGCCACGGATCCAGCACTGCTACCTGCCTTATGACCTGCCGTGTGCCGCTGCCCGGTTTCTCAAGCGGGTGCAGCCCAGGCTGGCGGTGATCATGGAGACCGAACTCTGGCCTAACCACATCGATCAATGCGCCCGGCGCGGGATTCCGGTGGCACTGGCCAATGCACGGCTGTCCGAGCGCTCGGCGCGCGGTTATGGGCGGTTTTCTGGCCTGAGCGCGCCGATGCTGGCGCAGATGAGCCTGTTCGCAGTACAGACCAGGGCCGAGGCCGAGCGCTTTCTGCAGCTGGGCGCACGTCCTGAAACGGTGGAGGTGACCGGCTCGATCAAGTTCGACCTGACCATCGATCCTCAGCTGTTGCAACGTGCTGCGCAGTTGCGCCAGCAATGGCAGGCCGTGGAGCGACCGGTGTGGATCGCCGCCAGTACCCATGAGGGTGAAGATGCCGTGGTGCTCGACGCCCACCGGCAATTGCTGGCCAGCTACCCCAATGCCCTGTTGATCCTGGTGCCGCGGCATCCGGAACGCTTCGACCCGGTATTCGAACTGTGCCGGCAGCAAGGGATGGCGACGATCCGTCGCTCTAGCGCCGAGCCGGTGAGCGCAGATACCTCGGTGTTGCTGGGGGATACGATGGGTGAGTTGTTGTTCCTCTATGCCCTGGCCGACAGCGCCTTCGTCGGCGGCAGCCTGGTGCCTAACGGCGGTCATAACCTGTTGGAGCCCGCTGCCCTGGCCAAGCCGGTGATCAGCGGCCCGCACCTGTTCAATTTCCTGGAGATCGCCGCGATGCTGCGTGAGGCCGGGGCCTTGCAGGAGGTGGATGATGCCCAGGGTCTGGCCGAGGCGGTGCAGCGTCTGTTCGAGTTGCCCCAGGACGCCCGGACGATGGGCGAAGCAGGGCTGTCGGTCATGCGGGCCAATCAGGGGGCGCTGCAGCGCCTGCTCGACGGCCTGGGGCGTCTGTTGCCGCCACGCTGAGCCTGGTTGTTCACGCAGGATGAAAAAGGCCACCCGCTTGGGTGGCCTTTTTCATGGGCGGATACTTCAGGGGCGAGCCTTGAGTTGCTCGGCGGCGGCCTTGGCCAGGTCCGGAGGCAAGAAGTCGCGGTCCGGGTTGTAGTCGGCCTTGAGGTAGCGAGCCAGGTCTTGCAGGTCCCCTGGGTTCAAGGTGCCGGCGGCCTGTTTCAGGCGCAGGTTGTCGAGGATGTAGTCGTAGCGGCTGTTGTTGTAGTTGCGCACCGAGTTGTAGAGCTGGCGCTGGGCATCGAGCACGTCGACGATATTGCGCGTGCCTACCTGATAGCCGATTTCCGTGGCTTCCACGGCGCTCTGGTTGGAGATGATCGACTGGCGTCGGGCCTGGACCTGTTCGACGTCGGTATTCACCGCGCGATGCAGGTTGCGGGTGTTCTCCACCACCTGGCGGCGCAGGGACTCGCGCTGCTGCTCGGACTGGCTCAGGCGCGAGTAGGATTCGCGAACCTGGGAGCTGGTCAGGCCACCGCTGTAGATCGGGATGTTCAGTTGCAGGCCGATGGAGCGCTGCTCGACATCGCCGTGGTAGGGCGGGGCGATAGGGTTGGGGTTGGGGTTGCTGAAGCCCAGGGCATCGTTGTCGCCCTTCTTGTACTGCACCACCGCGTCCAGGGTCGGGGCGTGGCCGGCCTTGCGCTGCTTGAGGGTCTCCTCGGCGGCGCTGACTGCGTAGTTGCTGGCCAGCAGGTTGAGGTTCTGCTTGGCGGCAGTGTCGACCCAGGCCTTGGCGTCGTTGGGGACCGGCGCCAGCACCGGTAGGGTGTGGACGATACCCTGGATCGAATTGTATTCACGGTTGGTCAGGGTAATCAGGGCCTCGAAGGCATCGTCCACCTGGCGTTGGGCAACAATGCGGTTGGCCCGGGCAGTGTCGTAGCTGGCCTGGGATTGCAGCACGTCGGTCTTGTCCGACAGGCCGACGTCGAAGCGCTCGTTGGACTGGTCGAGCTGGCGCTTGAACGCGGCTTCCTCGGCCTTGGTCGAGGCCAGGTTGTCCTGGGCCCGCAGTACGGCAAAGTAGTTTTCCGCGCTTTGCAGGATCAGGTTCTGCTCAGTGGCCGAGAGTTGCAGCGCGGCTTGCTCGTTGACTTCCTTGGCGGCCTGCAACTGGAACCAGCGGTCGGCGCGAAACAGCGGTTGGGCCAGGGTCGCCCGGTAGACATTACCGCTGCGGTTGGCGGTCATTGCCGGTTCGTCGAGCTTGGTGCGGGTGTTGTTCAAGTCCGCACCGGCCGACAGGTTCGGCAGCAAGCCGGCGCGGGCCTGTGGCACGACTTCTTTCTGGGCACCGTACTGGGCGCGCGCAGCGGCCAGGTCGGCATTGTTGTCCACGGCTTCCTGGTAGACGCTGACCAGGTCGGTCTTGGTGGTGGTCAAAGGCGCTTCAGCTGCCCATGCCATTCCATTGGACGCACAAGACACGGCAATAGCCAGTGAGAGTTTGCGCAGCATTCGGCGATCCCTAGAGTTGATATTATGGAGATAATCCAGGCGCCAAGGCTAAGGTGCGCCCCCCAGAGCGTCAAGGCTCGACGCTGGACATGCAGTGTAGAGGCGCCGCCTTGGTGCAACAATCCGCCGATTACGCCATTCATCATGCTTATCGCACGGGTGTTGGCGTTCTGCCCCGGCTTTGTCTAGACTGGCCCGGTTCTTGTCGGGGTGCCTTGCTATGAGGCTGAGATCGGATAATCCGGATCCCGTTGAACCTGATCAGGTTAAGGCCTGCGTAGGGAACAAGATTTCTCGTCACCCGGCGAGTCCTCTTGTGCTTCGTCCGGGATGTTGTTCGACAATCGAACATTCCTCTTGAGTACCAAGCACTGCACTCACTAGTCGCCTAGACAGGGTGCGTCCGTCCGCTACAGGTTCGCTCCGACAAAATTCCACTGCCTGGATGCTGTCTGGAGAGCCCGTGATGACGACAAAACTAAAAAACGCTAGCAACCTCAGTGAGTCGGCCCAAGTCGACCAACAGTCGGTGCAGCCCTTTACCCGCTCGCAAAAAATCTATGTCCAGGGCTCGCGCCCGGATATTCGCGTGCCCATGCGTGAGATCACCCTGGATGTGACTCCCACCGACTTCGGTGGCGAGATCAACGCGCCGGTGACCGTCTACGACACCTCTGGCCCCTACACCGACCCCAATGTGCTGATCGATGTGCGCAAGGGCCTGGGCGACGTGCGTTCGGCCTGGATCGACGACCGTGCCGACACCGAGCGCCTGGCTGGCCTGTCTTCCGATTTCGGCCAGCAGCGCCTGGCCGATGCCGAGCTGACCAAGCTGCGTTTCGCCCACGTGCGCAACCCGCGCCGGGCCAAGGCCGGGGCCAACGTCAGCCAGATGCACTACGCGCGCCAGGGCATCATCACCGCTGAGATGGAATACGTCGCCATCCGCGAAAACATGAAGCTGCAGGAGGCCCGCGCCGCTGGCCTGCTCAAGCAGCAGCACGCTGGCCACAGCTTCGGCGCCAGCATCCCCAAGGAAATCACCCCTGAGTTCGTGCGCGAGGAAATCGCTCGCGGCCGCGCGATCATCCCGGCCAACATCAACCACGTGGAGCTGGAGCCGATGATCATCGGCCGCAACTTCCTGGTGAAGATCAACGGCAACATCGGCAACAGTGCCCTGGGTTCGTCCATCGAAGAAGAAGTGGCCAAGCTGACCTGGGGCATTCGCTGGGGTTCGGACACGGTCATGGACCTGTCCACCGGCAAGCACATCCATGAAACCCGCGAGTGGATCATCCGCAACTCGCCGGTACCGATCGGCACCGTACCGATCTACCAGGCCCTGGAGAAGGTCAACGGCGTGGCCGAGGACCTGACCTGGGAGCTGTTTCGCGACACCCTGATCGAACAGGCCGAGCAGGGCGTGGACTACTTCACCATCCACGCCGGCGTGTTGCTGCGCTATGTGCCGCTGACCGCCAAGCGGGTCACCGGCATCGTCAGCCGTGGCGGCTCGATCATGGCCAAGTGGTGCCTGGCCCACCACAAGGAGAACTTCCTCTATACCCACTTCGAGGAAATCTGCGAAATCATGAAGGCCTACGACGTCAGCTTCTCCCTGGGAGATGGCCTGCGTCCGGGGTCGATCGCCGATGCCAACGACGAAGCGCAGTTCGGTGAACTGGAAACCCTCGGCGAGCTGACCAAGATCGCCTGGAAACACGACGTGCAGTGCATGATCGAAGGTCCTGGCCACGTGCCGATGCAGCTGATCAAGGAGAACATGGACAAGCAGCTGGAATGCTGCGACGAGGCGCCGTTCTACACCCTCGGCCCGCTGACCACCGACATCGCCCCAGGCTACGACCACATCACTTCCGGTATCGGTGCCGCGATGATCGGTTGGTTCGGTTGCGCCATGCTCTGCTATGTCACGCCCAAGGAGCACCTGGGCTTGCCGAACAAGGATGACGTCAAGACGGGGATCATCACCTACAAGATCGCCGCCCATGCCGCCGACCTTGCCAAGGGCCACCCGGGCGCGCAGATCCGCGACAACGCGCTGTCCAAGGCACGCTTCGAGTTCCGCTGGGAAGACCAGTTCAACCTCGGCCTGGACCCGGACACCGCGCGGGCGTTCCACGACGAGACCCTGCCTAAGGACTCGGCCAAGGTCGCGCATTTCTGCTCCATGTGCGGGCCGAAGTTCTGCTCGATGAAGATCACCCAGGAAGTGCGCGAATACGCCGCCAACCAGCGCATCGAGGCAGTGGATGTCGAGGTGGCCAAGGGCATGGCCGAACAGGCCGAGCGCTTCAAGCAGGAAGGCAGCCAGCTGTACAAGAAAGTCTGAGAGGCAGCGGTACGCGGCTAGCGGCAAGTAGCCGGCGAGGGCCCACGGCTCTTGCTTGCAGCTTGCCGCTTGCCGCTGCTCCTTGCCTTTGTCCCTTTTCCTTTCGAGATCACCGCCTTGAGCAGTCCAGTCAGTACCTACTCTCCCGACCACACGGTAACTGCCGACCAGCGCGTATTGGGCGCCCGGGATCTGTTTTCCCTGTGGTTCTCCCTCGGTATCGGCCTGATGGTGCTGCAAACCGGCGCGCTGCTGGCGCCAGGGTTGGGGCTGGCGCACGGGTTGCTGGCGATCCTGCTCGGCACGGCGGTGGGCGTGCTGCTGTTGGCGGCCGTGGGGGTGATCGGTAGTGATACCGGCCTGTCTGCCATGGCGGCCCTCAGGCTCAGCCTGGGCCGGCATGGCGCCCGGTTACCGGCGTTACTCAATTTGTTGCAACTGGTGGGCTGGGGTTCGTTCGAGATCATCGTCATGCGCGATGCCGCCAGCCTCCTGGGAGCCCGGGCCTTCGGCGAAGGCAGCGCCTGGACCAGTCCAGTGCTCTGGACCCTGTTGTTCGGGGCGCTGGCCACCTTGTTGGCGGTCAGCGGCCCCTTGACCTTCGTTCGCCGGATCCTGCGCAAGTGGGGGATCTGGCTGCTGCTGGCCGCCTGTGTGTGGCTGACCTGGAACCTGTTCGTCCGGGCCGACCTGGCGGCGCTCTGGGCCCGGGCCGGAGATGGCACGATGCCGTTTGCCGTGGGTTTCGACATCGCCATTGCCATGCCGTTGTCCTGGTTGCCGTTGATTGCCGACTACTCGCGATTCGGCAAGAGCGCCAGGCGCGTATTCGCCGGTACTACCCTGGGGTTCTTCATCGGCAATTTCTGGCTGATGGGACTGGGGGTCGCCTATGCCCTGGCATTCGCTCCCAGTGGCGAGGCCAATGCCTTGCTGCTGGCGCTGGCGGGGGCCGGCCTGGGGATTCCGTTATTGCTGATCTTGCTGGACGAGTCGGAGAACGCCTTTGCCGATATTCATTCGGCGGCCGTTTCCAGCGGTATCTTGTTGCGCCTGAAGGTCGAGCACCTGGCCCTGGCCATCGGCGTGCTGTGCACCCTGATCGCGTGCCTGGCGCCCTTGGCCCAATACCAGAACTTCCTGCTGCTGATCGGTTCGCTATTCGCGCCGCTGTTTGGCGTGGTGCTGGTGGATCACTTCATCGTGCGTCGACGCAGGGCTCCGGAGTCGCTGGTGGCCTTGCGCGGCCCGGCGCTGCTGGCCTGGCTGAGCGCAGTGGTTGCCTATCACCTGCTGGCCAACCTGGCCCCGGAGCTGGGGGCGACCCTGCCGTCGTTGCTGCTGGCAGGGCTAATGCACGGGTTGCTGAGCCTCAGTTACCGTCGGGAAGCAGCTCGGGCTTGAAGATGCCTCGCAGGCGCTCGTAGGGAATCTGCAGTTCGACGTGGCCCAGGGGCGCGGGCGCGATGGCTGCGACGTCGTACTTGAGCGTCACCGAACGGCTGGTCAGGGCCACGTTCGGGGTTTTCTGGAATGGCCAGGCCTTCACGAACTCGGCCTCGCGATCCAGGTGGGTGCTGATCAGCCAGTTGTTGTGAGCCACCCGGGCGGCTTTCCAGAACATGTCTTCCTGGCCTGGCAGCAGGATGTCGTCCAGGCCCAGGGCCTTGTGCTGCTGGCGTGAGTAGTTGATGAAGCCGCGCCCTGGCGTGCCGTTGGTCGTGCCATTGTCCAGGTAGCTGGCCAGTTCGATGATCACCAGGCCGTCATGCTGTTCGCGTACCTTGGATTGCAGGTAGATGCCATGGTGGTCGGCGGCGCTGCGCAGGAACTGCTCGCGATAGGCGCCGAGGCTGGCCGGCAGCGGTGCGTCGGGGCTGGTGCGGGCCATTTGCAGCAGGCGTTTCTCGATGATGGCGTCCAGCTGCGGCTCGGCAGGAAAGTGCACGGTATCGAGGTTGACCAGCGGGCAGTCAGCGCCGCTGCAGCCGGGCTTGAGCTGTTCGGACTTGTCTCGGGTAACTTCCAACGGGGTCTTGTAGCTTGGTTGGAACAGGCTCTGACAGGCGCCCAGGGTCAGGGCGATGCAGGCCACGGAGGCAATTTTTACAAGCGACATGGGCGTCCTTCATAAACCAGGAGGGGAGGCAAAAGTTACCGGCTTCGACTGTCGGCGGGGCAGTCGGTTCGCCACTAAGCTCAATAGAGGCAATTAGAGTAGGTTTAGCCCCTCGCCGTCTATCCCGCTGAGGCTAAAGGGGCTGCATCGGCAGGCGCGAGCGCGTTAGGATTGCGCGAAGTCGAGGAGGATCCTCGGAGTGAACAGGCTGTACACGAGGATTGTTATGACTGACTTTGCCAACTCCACGCCCAGTGCCGTCCAGATCATCGGGCGTGAAAACTGCCATCAGGGCTTCTATCGGCTCGACCGCTTGCAACTGCGCCATGAGCTGTTCGCCGGTGGCATGGGGCAGGAAATCAACCGTGAGGTCTTCATCCGTCACGATGCGGTCTGCGTACTGCCGTACGACCCGCAACGCGATGAAGTGGTGTTGATCGAACAGTTCCGCGTCGGTGCCATGGGCAAGGCTGCCTCGCCCTGGCTGGTGGAGCTGGTGGCAGGATTGATCGACAAGGACGAGCAACCCGAGGCAGTTGCCCGTCGCGAGGCCCAGGAGGAAGCCGGCCTGGACATCTCGGCATTGTGGCCCATGACCCAGTATTTTCCGTCTCCGGGCGGCAGTACCGAGTTCGTCCATTTGTTCCTGGGGCGTTGCGACAGCAGCGCCGCCGGCGGGCTGTACGGCCTGGAAGAAGAGGCCGAGGACATCCGGGTTGTGGTCATGGCCTACGAGGATGCGCAGCAGGCCGTGCGTGACGGGCGGATCTGCAACGCGGCCAGCATCATTGCGCTGCAGTGGCTGGCGCTCAATCGTGTGGAAGTGAGGGGGTTATGGTCGTAAACAAGGCGCGTGATCGCTACCGGGTGGACCTCGCGGGGCTGCAAGCTTCCTGCGAGGCCAACTACGCCCGGCTGATGCGCTTGTTGCCCGACATGCGCAACCAGCCCGAAGCCCGGCGTATCGCGGTGACCCAGGGCGACCAGATGCTCGGTGTTTTGGCCCTGGAAGTGGTGTTGGCCTGTCCCTATACCACCACTTTGCAGGTTCGCCAGGAGCACAGCCTGCCCTGGTTGCCGGTGCCGCAGCTGGAAGTGCAGGTCTATCACGACGCCCGCATGGCCGAGGTGGTCAGTGCCGAGCATGCCCGGCGTTTTCGCAGCATTTATCCCTATCCCAATGCCTTCATGCACCAGCCGGATGAAAAGGCCCAGCTGAACGTGTTCCTGGGGGAGTGGCTCAGTCACTGCCTGGCCTGCGGCCATGAGTTCGAAGTCGTGCGCTAGCTCGCCCCGGTACAGGATCAAGATGTGAACTGGGTCCGCTTCGGCAGTTTCCCCCTGGCGACTTCCCCAGCATAATTGCCCCATTCTTCATGCTTTGATCCTGCCCTGGGAGAACGCCTTGCCAAGCGTATCCGCTTCGCCCGCCGACGACTCGGTATTGCTGGTGCAACTGTCGGACAGCCATCTGTTTGCCGAGACGGACGGCGTGCTGTTGGGCATGAACACCGCAGACAGCCTGCAGCGGGTCATCGACCTGGTGCTGGCACAACAGCCGCAGATCGATTTGCTGCTGGCCACTGGCGATCTGTCCCAGGATGGCAGCCTGGAGTCGTACCAGCGCTTTCGCCAGTTGAGCGCGCAGCTCCCGGCGCCGGCTCGATGGTTGCCCGGCAACCACGATGAACCGCATGTCATGCAGCTGGCGACCGGCGATAGCGTGCTGCTGCAACAGGTGGTGGATATCGGCAACTGGCGCATTACCCTGCTCGATTCCTCCGTGCCCGGTTCGGTGCCCGGGTTTTTGCAGGACGACCAGTTGCAATTGCTGGAGCGTTCATTGCGCGAGGCGCCGCAGCGCCACCACCTGGTGTGCCTGCATCACCATCCGGTATCCATCGATTGTGCCTGGATGGAGCCCATCGGGCTGCGCAACGCCCAGGCCCTGTTCGAGGTCATCGAAGGCCATCCGCAGGTCCGAGCCCTGTTGTGGGGGCATGTGCACCAGGAGATCGACCGGATGCGCGGCGATGTGAGGCTGTTGGCCTCGCCATCCACCTGTATCCAGTTCGAGCCCCGTAGCGACGATTTCAAGGTCGACGAACGGGCTCCGGGCTACCGCTGGTTGCGGTTGCTGGCCGACGGGCGGCTGGAAACCGGCGTGCAGCGGGTCGAGGGCTACGATTTCACCATCGACTACGGCAGCAACGGTTACTGAAGCGACTTCGTTACCTGGCGCCATCCCTGTAGACTGCGGCTTTTGTCTAGGTACAGGGAGTCCGCATGTCCGGTTCGATCCTTTATATCCACGGTTTCAACAGTGCCCCTGCCTCCACCAAGGCCAGCCAGTTGCGCAGTGTGATGGAGCAACTTGGCCTGGCCGGACAATTGCGTGTACCGGCCCTGCATCATCATCCTCGCCAGGCCATCGGCCAGCTGGAGCAGGCGATCACCGAACTCGGTCGGCCATTGCTGGTCGGCAGCTCGCTCGGCGGCTACTATGCGACACACCTTGCCGAGCGCTATGGTCTGAACGCCTTGCTGATCAACCCAGCGGTCAATCCGCACCGCCTGTTCGACGGTTACCTGGGACCGCAGAAGAACCTGTACACCGATGAAGCCTGGGAGCTGACCCTCGATCACGTGGCGGCCCTGGAAGCATTGGAGGTCGCGCCGCCCAAGGACCCCGAGCGTTATCAGGTATGGCTGCAGACCGGGGATGAGACGCTGGACTATCGTCATGCCCAGGCGTATTACCGCGCTTGCGCCTTGCGTATCCAGGCGGGCGGCGATCATAGTTTCCAAGGTTTTACCGGCCAATTGCCGGCGATATTGAGTTTTGCCGGCATTACTGCCGATCTGTACCAGGCGATCGACTTCACCGCACTGTGAAGCTGAGCCCCATATTTCATTGAACGACTAACGACGAGAACCCATGGCCACTCCCAGCGCTAGCTCCTATAACGCAGACGCCATCGAAGTCCTCTCGGGACTCGACCCGGTGCGCAAACGCCCGGGCATGTACACCGACACCACGCGGCCCAACCACCTGGCCCAGGAAGTCATCGACAACAGTGTCGATGAAGCCTTGGCCGGCCACGCCAAGTCGATACAGGTCATCCTGCACGCCGACCACTCCCTGGAGGTGTCCGACGACGGTCGCGGCATGCCGGTGGACATCCACCCGGAAGAGGGCGTGTCCGGCATCGAGCTGATCCTCACCAAGCTCCATGCCGGCGGCAAGTTTTCCAACAAGAACTACCAGTTCTCCGGCGGTTTGCACGGGGTGGGTATTTCCGTGGTCAACGCCCTGTCCAGCCAGGTACGGGTGCGGGTCAAGCGCGATGGCAGCGAGTACCAGATGACTTTCGCCGACGGCTACAAGGCTTCCGAGCTGGAAGTGGTTGGCAGTGTCGGCAAGCGCAACACCGGTACCTCCGTGTTTTTTGCACCGGACCCTAAGTATTTCGACTCGCCGAAGTTCTCTGTCAGCCGCCTCAAGCACGTGCTCAAGGCCAAGGCTGTACTGTGCCCGGGGCTGCTGGTCAGCTTCGAGGACAAGGGCACCGGCGAGAAGGTCGAGTGGCATTACGAAGACGGCCTGCGCTCCTACCTGGTGGATGCCGTCAGTGAGTTCGAGCGCCTGCCGGCCGAGCCGTTCTGCGGCAGCCTGGCGGGCAATAAGGAGGCCGTGGACTGGGCCCTGCTGTGGCTGCCCGAGGGTGGCGACAGTGTCCAGGAAAGCTACGTCAACCTGATTCCCACCGCCCAGGGCGGCACCCACGTCAACGGCTTGCGCCAGGGCTTGCTGGATGCCATGCGCGAGTTCTGCGAGTTCCGCAACCTGTTGCCCCGCGGTCTCAAGCTGGCGCCAGAAGACGTCTGGGAGCGGATCGCCTTCGTCCTGTCGATGAAGATGCAGGACGCGCAGTTCTCCGGCCAGACCAAGGAACGCCTGTCGTCCCGCGAGGCCGCGGCGTTCGTTTCCGGGGTGGTCAAGGACGCCTTCAGCCTGTGGCTCAACGCCAACCCCGAACTGGGCATGCAATTGGCCGAACTGGCCATCAGCAACGCCGGTCGGCGCCTGAAGGCCAGCAAGAAGGTCGAGCGCAAGCGCATCACCCAGGGCCCGGCATTGCCGGGCAAGCTGGCCGATTGTGCCGGGCAGGACCCGATGCGCTCCGAACTGTTCCTGGTGGAAGGTGACTCCGCCGGTGGTTCGGCCAAGCAGGCACGAGACAAGGAGTTCCAGGCGATCCTGCCGCTGCGCGGGAAGATCCTCAACACCTGGGAAGTGGACGGCAGCGAGGTCCTGGCCAGCCAGGAAGTGCACAACATCGCCGTGGCCATTGGTGTCGATCCGGGCGCCGAGGACATGAGCCAGCTGCGCTACGGCAAGATCTGCATCCTCGCCGATGCCGACTCCGACGGCCTGCACATCGCCACCTTGCTCTGCGCCCTGTTCGTCCAGCATTTCCGTCCGCTGGTGGATGCCGGCCACGTCTATGTGGCCATGCCGCCGCTGTACCGCATCGACCTGGGCAAGGAGATCTACTACGCCCTGGACGACGCTGAGCGCGACGGCATCCTCGATCGCCTGGTGGCCGAGAAGAAACGCGGCAAGCCGCAAGTCACCCGATTCAAGGGCCTGGGTGAAATGAACCCGCCGCAACTGCGCGAGACCACCATGGACCCCAATACCCGGCGCCTGGTGCAGTTGACCCTGGACGACGCCGAGGCCACTGCGGAAATCATGGACATGCTGCTGGCCAAGAAACGCGCCAGTGACCGCAAGTCCTGGCTGGAGTCCAAGGGCAACCTGGCCGAGGTGCTGGCCTGATGCACAGAGGTTTTGCCCTGGCCCTGGCGCTATCGGCAACCTCGGTGATGGCCGCGCCGGTCCCCGAGCTGAGCTTGCTGTCCGAACATCCCGTGGAGGGCATGCGCGGTGGCAACCTGTCTGGACTCGCCCTGTGCGGCCAGGAGCTGTGGACCGTTTCGGACCGCGACGACGACCAGATCTATCGGCTCGATACCCGCGACACCGTCTGGCAGGCCGAGACGGTCAAGCTGGAGGTGCCGCCGGTGCCCGATACCGGGCTGCCCTGGGGGCTGAAGTCGCGCACCTGGGCAGCATCGTTCATTCGTGGTGGCGACCTGGATTTCGAAGGCATTTCCTGCGATGACGCGGGTAACAAGTATGTGGTCAGCGAGGCCCACGCCTCGGTGCTGCAGGTGCCTGTCCAGGGCGCGCCCAACTGGTTGAAGATCTCTGCGTTGATGGTTCGCGAGGCCAGGGCCAGTGGCATGCTGCTGCACTTCAACGCCTTGTTCGAAGGCCTGGCGGTGAGCCCCGCGGGGGATCGTATCTGGCTGGCGGCCGAGCGCGAACGGCGTGGCCTGTTGCTGATCAAGCGCGGCCAGACTACCTGGGATTGCGATGGCGGTTGCGTGCTGCTCAGTGAAGCCGGCTCGCAAATGCAGCCTGAGCAGGTGCCCCATGCCAAGGCGGTGACCCGTGACTTCGCCGACCTCTCGCTGTTCGATGGCAAGCTGTTCACCCTGGAGCGCAACGCCTACCAGATCTGCCGTCGGGATGCGCAGAGCGCCAAGGTCGAGCAGTGCTGGTCCTTTGCTGCCGAGGCTCTGGTGGAGTCGCGACGTTATCCGCAGCCCTACGGCCTGGCCGAGGCCCTGGTGGTGGATGCCGAGGGGGCCTGGATCGGCCTGGACAACAACAATGGCGCCCGTGCCGATGGCGAGTCCCGCCCGATCGTCTGGCGCTTTGCCGCGCCGCAAGGCGGCTGGAGTGCCAAGCCGTGAGCCAGCAACCGGGGCGCAGTGCCGGCCGGGTGTTGCTGATCCTGGCCTGGGCGGCGGGGCTGTTCCTGGCCACGCGATTCTTCGCCGATTGGGAAGCGCGCCAGGAGAACCCCAACACTGTCGTCAGTTCGCAACAACATGAGGGTTACATCGAAGTGAAGCTGGTCGGCAACGGCCAGGGGCATTTCGTCGCCAGCGGCCATATCGACGGCCAGCCGGTGCAATTCATGCTCGATACCGGTGCCACTGAAGTCTCGATCCCTTCCGGGCTGGCCGAGCGCCTGGGCCTGGAACGAGGACTGCCGGTGACCCTGAGCACTGCCAACGGTCGCAGCGAGGGTTACCGGACCCGTATCGAGCGCCTGCAGCTGGGGGATATCACCCTGCACGATGTCCGGGCCCTGGTGGCTCCGGGACTCGACGGGGACCAGGTCCTGCTGGGCATGAGCGCTTTGAAGAAACTTGAATTTACTCAGCGCGGCGGCACCATGCTGCTGCGCCAGACCACGAACCAATGAGGCCCGCATGAGCGACTCCCTTGATCTCAGCCTGGATGGCGTAGAACGCCGGTCACTGGCTGACTTCACCGAAAATGCCTACCTCAACTACTCCATGTACGTGATCATGGACCGTGCGCTGCCGCATATCGGCGACGGCCTGAAACCGGTACAGCGGCGTATCGTCTACGCCATGAGTGAGCTGGGGCTGGATGCCGACTCCAAGCACAAGAAGTCCGCCCGTACCGTGGGTGACGTGCTCGGCAAGTTCCACCCACACGGCGACTCCGCCTGCTATGAGGCCATGGTGCTGATGGCCCAGCCGTTCAGCTACCGCTACACGCTGGTGGACGGCCAGGGCAACTGGGGTGCGCCGGACGATCCCAAGTCCTTCGCGGCCATGCGCTACACCGAGGCGCGCCTGTCGCGCTACTCCGAGGTGCTGCTCAGCGAGCTGGGCCAGGGCACCGCGGACTGGGGGCCGAACTTCGACGGCACGCTCCAGGAGCCGCTGGTACTGCCGGCGCGCCTGCCGAACATCCTGCTCAACGGCACCACCGGCATCGCCGTGGGCATGGCCACCGACGTGCCGCCGCATAACCTGCGGGAAGTGGCGTCGGCCTGCGTACGCCTGCTGGACGAACCCAAGGCCACGGTGGAGCAGCTGTGCGAGCACATCCAGGGGCCGGACTATCCCACCGAGGCGGAGATCATCACCCCGCGTGCCGACCTGCTGAAGATCTACGAGACGGGTCGTGGCTCGGTGCGCATGCGCGCCGTGTACCGGGTCGAGGACGGCGACATCGTAGTGTCGGCGCTGCCGCACCAGGTCTCCGGGGCCAAGGTGCTGGAGCAGATCGCCGCGCAGATGCAGGCCAAGAAACTGCCGATGGTGGCTGACCTGCGAGACGAGTCGGACCACGAGAACCCGTGCCGCATCGTGATCATTCCGCGCTCCAACCGGGTCGATCCGGACGAGCTGATGCAGCACCTGTTCGCCACCACCGAACTGGAATCCACCTACCGGGTCAACGTCAACATCATCGGCCTGGATGGCAAGCCGCAGTTGAAGAACCTGCGCGCTCTGCTGGTGGAATGGCTGGAGTTCCGGGTCGCCACGGTACGTCGTCGCCTGCAGTTCCGCCTGGACAAGGTCGAGCGCCGCCTGCACCTGTTGGACGGCTTGCTGATCGCCTACCTCAACCTGGACGAAGTGATCCATATCATCCGGACCGAGGACCAGCCGCGGGCCAAGCTGATCGAGCGCTTCGCCCTCAGCGAGATCCAGGCCGACTACATCCTCGATACCCGCCTACGGCAACTGGCGCGCCTGGAAGAGATGAAGTTGCGTTCCGAGCAGGACGAGTTGCTCAAGGAGCAAGCCAAGCTGTTGGCACTGCTCAACAGCGAAGCCAAGCTGAAGAAGCTGGTACGCACCGAGTTGCTGCAGGATGCCGAGACCTATGGCGACGACCGTCGTTCACCGATCGTTGCCCGGGCCGAAGCCAAGGCCCTGTCGGAAAACGAGCTGATGCCGACCGAGCCGGTGACTATCGTTCTATCGGAAAAAGGCTGGGTACGCTGTGCCAAGGGGCATGATATTGACGCCACCGGCCTGTCCTACAAGGCCGGCGATGGCTACAAGACCGCTGCTGCCGGGCGCTCCAACCAGTTCGCGGTGTTCATCGATTCCACCGGGCGCAGTTATTCGGTGGCGGCCCATACCCTGCCTTCGGCCCGTGGCCAGGGCGAGCCACTGACCGGCCGGTTGACGCCGCCGCCGGGCGCGACTTTCGAGTGCGTGCTGCTGCCGGACGATGAGGCGCTGTATGTGATCGCTTCCGATGCCGGTTATGGCTTCGTGGTCAAGGGCGAGGACCTCCAGGCCAAGAACAAGGCGGGCAAGGCGCTGCTGAGCCTGCCGAACAATGCCAAGGTCCTGGCGCCGCGGCCGGTGGCCGATCGCGAGCAGAACTGGCTGGCCTCGGTGACCACCGAAGGTCGCCTGCTGGTGTTCAAGATCAGCGACCTGCCGCAACTGGGCAAGGGCAAGGGCAACAAGATCATCGGTATTCCCGGTGAGCGAGTCGCCAGTCGCGAGGAGTATGTGACCGACATCGCGGTGCTGCCGGAAGGCGCGACCCTGGTGCTGCAAGCGGGCAAGCGCACGCTGTCGCTCAAGGCCGACGATCTTGAGCACTACAAGGGTGAGCGCGGGCGTCGTGGCAACAAGTTGCCACGGGGTTTCCAGCGAGTGGACGCGTTGTTGGTAGAGCCTCTCAGTTGAGAGGTACGATCAGCCATTTAACTGGCTGATCGTTGTTGGAACACTGGAGTCATGGCGCATATTCACGGATGATATGCGCTTTCAAACGCCGGCCTGGTCCGGCGTTATTCTGTTTTTTTGAGTATTTTCACTGTGGTTGGTCTGGTGGCCGCCACCTGGATGGGATGATGACTGTTCTGCGCCTTCCTTTTATTTTCCTGCTCGCGGGCGTTCTCGGCCTGGCGGGTTGCAGCGTTCACCAGCCGGTGTCGCTGTATCAGCTGGACAGCGGAAGTCCAGCCCAGCCGGCCAGCACCGGCATGTCGGTATTGCTGGGGCCGGTCCTGATTGCCGATTACCTGCAGCGTGAAACCCTGCTGCAGCGCCAGGATGATGGCAGCCTGCAGGCCGCCACCGACGGCCGTTGGGCCGGCAGCCTCTCTTCGGATATCGACCAGTTGCTGCTGCGCCAGGTCGCCGGCCACCTGGACAGCCAGCGAGTGGTGTTGGCCCCGGCCACCAACGGCTTTACTCCGGATGTGCAGGTACTGCTGTCGATCACCCGCCTGGATTCCGGCAAGACCCAGCCGGCGGTGCTGGATGCCCAGTGGCGCCTGATCGATCGCCGCGGCCAGGTACGTGACAACCGCATCGTCCACCTGCAGGAGCAGCATGCAGGCACCACGGCATCCCAGGTCCAGGCCCAGGGCGTACTGTTGCAGCGCCTGGCCGAGCAGTTGTCCGGCGCCCTCAAGCCGCTGGCCAACCAGCCGGCCGTGGCGGAAGTGCCGCGCAAGGCGCCCGCTGCACCGGCCCCCAAGCCTGCCGAGCAGGAAAAGCGGCCGAAGATCCCAATGGCAACGCCTATCCGTACGGATATGGAAGTGTTCCGCTTCTGAGCCAAACCGCTGCAAGACAAGGCCCGCCTCATGGTGGGCCTTGTCGTTTCTGGGGGCAGGCACAAGAAAGCCCGCGCAGGGTTAATGCCGATCAGTTAAGGAAGCTGTAGGGGCGAGGCTTGCCCGCGATGGACTGCAGAGCGCTGCGTGTATCCAGTCAGCACGTGCAAACGTTAACGCCCATCGCGAGCAACCGAGCGTCGACCGGTTGCTCCTGCAGGGACCGCCTCGCTTGACTGATCGGCATCACGCACAGGGCGGGCTTTGTTGAATGGAGCAGGCCTTACAGCTTGGCGCGGGTCTCGTGCATCCGGGCCAGTTGTCGCTCCAGCATCGAAGGGTAAGGCTCCATCAGGCGTTCGACGCAGCAGGCGCCTTCAGGGCTGGCTATCGGGCGGATACGTGCGCGCTGGCGCAGTAGGGCATCATCGTTGACCTTGCGCTCCACCAGCAGCAGGTTGCGGCTGTGCTGGGACAGGGCCAGGGCATCCTGGGCTGGCTCGGTCAGCAGCAAGTCGATCTGGCTCAGGCCGAACAGGCCCTCGCCCAGGGTCAGCCCCAGTTGCAGTTGCAGGGTGATGCCGCTGTCTGCCACTTCGATCTGCAGGGCATGGCCCAGGGCGCGCAGCAGCTCGCCGCAGCAGATGGCGTTGGTCAGGTAGTCGTCGCCGCTGTCTTCGCTGTGGAACAACATCAGCGTGCTGCCGTCGTTCAGGGTATGCAGTTCGCTCTGGTACAGCGATGCAGCCTGGTCCAGGCAGTCGCGATAGCGTTCGAGCAATTCCGTCAGGCGGGCACGAGGCAGGCGTCGCAACTGTTCCTGGGCCCCGAGCTGCACGGCAAGCACCGCGCTGTGCTGGGGCTCGGCCGGAATCTGGGGTTGCGGTTTCACTGCGGGTGCGGGGGCCGAGGATTGATCACGCAGGTCGGCGAACGGGTCCTCTTCTTCATCCAGCTCGTCTTCCTCGGCATTGACCACATGCCGTGGCGCAGGCTTCAGACCGGCTACGGGCGCGCTTTCATCGAAGCTCGGATCACGCAGGTTACGTACTTCGAATGCGGGCAACTCGTCTTCTTCATCCTGCTGGGCAGGCTGGGCTTGAGGCTCGGGCTCGGGGATTTCCGGAGCCAGGCGTGCGTGCAGCTGGCGCGCCAGGTCGCCGATCTCATCCTGGCGCTGGATGGCCGGAGTGTGCTCGTCCAGGTCGCGCAGCCACACCCGCAGTTGCAGCAGCGGGGTGGAGATATGGCGGCCCAGGCGCAGGCTCAAGGCGAGGGCCAGGGCCAGCAGGATGGCACTGAGAATGCCCATGCTTTGCAGGCTGATGGTCATCGGCTGCTGGAACTGGGCCATGTCCAGGCTGAGCCGCAGGTTGCCGGCAGTCACATCCTGGAAGGTGATCTTGGTCTGGTACACGCCTTCGGTTTCGCCCAGCAGGTTGCTCTTCGGGCGTTGTCCGGCTTCGGCGAGGATGCGGTTGTCGACGCTATAGATCGCCGCGTGGGCCACCAGCGGGTTCTTGGTCAGGTTATTGAGCAAGACGTTGAGGCTGAGGATGTCGTTGGACACCAGCAGTTCAGTGGCTGAAGTGGCGGTCTGCGTGGTCAGGCTCTGGCCCAGGGCGTCGGCCTGTTCGTGCATGGCTTGCTTGAACTGCAGGCCCATCACGCCGGCATAGATCACCAGGGCCAGGGCGACCAGGATCACGTTATGGCTGGCGATGCGCAATGCAATCGGCACACGGCGGTGGCGCAGTGCACGGAAGATCAGCAGGAAGAAGTTGTCGTTTTTAACTGGCGTGGGCCGGTTCACTGAGCTCGGCTCTTTTGTCCGTGAAGTTGACGCGCAGTATAGCGACAGGCCCTAGGCCGGCAAAGCGCTGGCTGTGCCCGATGGTCAGCGAAAGTGGGTAGAATGCGCTTTTTTTCCACCTCGGGGGTGCGCCTTGCGCGAAATTGTCCTGATAAACATCACCGGCGAAGATCGTCCCGGTCTGACTGCGGCCATTACCGGCGTTCTGGCCCAGGGTGGTGTGAACATCCTCGACATTGGCCAGGCCGTGATCCACGACACCTTGTCGTTTGGCATCCTGGTCGAGATCCCGGACAACGAGCAGAGCTCCTCGGTGCTCAAGGACATCCTGTTCACCGCCTACAAGCTCGACCAGCAGGTGCGCTTCACCCCGGTATCCGAGGCGGATTACCAGCAGTGGGTGGCGGGGCAGGGTAAAAAGCGCCATATCGTCACCCTGCTGACTCGCAAGGTGACCGCCGAGCAGCTGCAGCGGGTGAGTTCGATCACTGCCCAGTACGGCTTGAACATCGACCATATCGATCGCCTGTCGGGGCGCATGCCGCTGGACATGCCGGCCGATCAGGGCAAGGGCTGCATCGAGTTTTCGGTGCGTGGCGAGGCGGCCGACCCCCAGGCGCTGCGAGCCGAGTTCCTCAGCGTGGCCCAGGAACTGAACGTCGACATCGCCTTCCAGGAGGACTCGCTGTTCCGTCGTAACCGGCGCCTGGCGGTATTCGACATGGACTCGACACTGATCGAGGCCGAGGTCATCGACGAGCTGGCCAAGGCAGCCGGTGTCGGTGATCGGGTGGCAGAGATCACCGAGCGGGCGATGGCCGGTGAACTGGACTTTCGCGCCAGCTTCAAGGAACGCCTGGCCTTGCTCAAGGGGCTGGACATCAATGTCCTGGACTCCATCGGCGCATCCCTGCGCTTGACCGAGGGCGCCGAAACGCTGTTCGCCGAGCTCAAGCGACTGGGCTACAAGACGGCCATTCTCTCTGGTGGTTTCACCTATTTCGCCAAGCAGTTGCAGGCCAAGCTGGGCATCGACTACGTGTTCGCCAACGAACTGGAAGTGGTCGATGGCAAGGTGACCGGCGTGGCCGTAGAGCCAATCGTCGACGCGCAACGCAAGGCGGACCTGCTGCGTGAGCTCGCGCACAAGGAAGGCCTGCGCCTGGAGCAGACCATCGCCGTTGGCGACGGCGCCAACGACCTGCCGATGCTAGGCATTGCCGGGCTGGGTGTAGCGTTCCGTGCCAAGCCGCTGGTCAAGCAGTCGGCCAAGCAGGCGATCTCGACCCTGGGCCTGGATGGCGTGCTGTATCTGCTGGGCTTACGTGATCGCGACGGGCAGGCCTGACCGCGCACGAGTCTTCACCCATGAAAAACGCCGCTGATCAGCGGCGTTTTTTGTTTGCGGTGTTATTCAGGCATCAGGCCTTGGGCGCGCCCAGGCCCTGGCCCATGCGGACCGGCGAACCGGCCGCCAGCTCTTCGGCCCACTGCACCTGGTCTGGGCCGAACAGCACGATGGCGGTGGAGCCCAGCTTGAAGCGGCCCATCTCGGCGCCTTTCTCCAGGTGGATCGGGGCGCGGGCGGCCTCGTCGTAGCGCACGGTCTTGAGCTCGCGCTTGGGTGGGGTTACCAGGCCGGCCCAGACGGTTTCGATCGAGGCCACGATCATCGCGCCTACCAGCACCAGGGCCATGGGGCCACGCTCGGTATCGAAGATGCACACCACGCGCTCGTTGCGGGCGAACAGCTCGGGGACGTTTTCCGCGGTGGTCTGGTTGACCGAGAAGATCCGTCCTGGGACGTAGACCATCTCGCGCAGGGTGCCGGCCAGTGGCATGTGCACCCGGTGGTAGTCCTTGGGGGACAGGTAGATGGTGGCGAAGTCGCCGCCCATGAACGGCGCGGCCAGGGCCGGATCGCCGCCCAGCAGCTCCAGCACGCTGTAGCTGTGGCCCTTGGCCTGGAACACCCGGCCATGCTCGATCGGACCGAGCTGGCTGACGGCGCCGTCGGCGGGGCTGAGCACTGCACCTGGGGTTGGGTCCAGCGGTCGGGCGCCATCCTTCAGGGCGCGGGTGAAGAAGGCATTGAAATGCTCGTAGGCGGTCACGTCCTCCACTTGGGCTTCGGACATGTCCACCTGGTACTGCTTGGCGAACCAGCTGGTGAAGGCATTCTTGAACCAGCGCACGCGGCACTCGGCGACGCAGCCGGCCAGGCGCGAGAGCAGGTGGTGAGGCAGCAGGTACTGGCTGATGATGAACAAACGCTTTTTCATTGGGTGTCCTTAAAAACCTTAAATCTCTACGGGCGTATCGGGATGATTGCCCCATTCGCCCCACGAACCGGCGTAGCCCTTGACCCGTGGATACCCCAGCGCCTTGGCCACCAGGTAGGTGAAGCCGGAGCGGTGATGGGTCTGGCAGTGGGTGATGACTTCTTTGTCCTTGCTGATGCCCAGGTCCTCGAGGATCTGTGGCATGTCGCGGCGGATGCGCAGGTGGCGGGCCTGATCCATGCCGGCGGTCCACTCGAAATTCACTGCGCCGGGAATATGTCCGCCCTTGGCGGCCAGGACTTTCTCGCCCGAGTACTCCAGTGGACCGCGAGCGTCCCAGATCGCCAGGTCGGCGGCACCGAGGCGGCTTTGCAGGTATTCGCGGGTGGCGGTGGGTTCGTCATGCAGGGTCAGGGGGACCGCAGCACCATTGGAAGCCGGGACTTCGACGGATACCGGCAGGTTTTCCGCCAGCCAGGCCGGCAGGCCGCCATCCAGGTAGTGATAGCGCTGGTGCCCGATCACATCCAGCAGCCAGATGAAGCGTCCGGCCCAGCCGCCACCTTCGTCGTCATACACCACGTAGACCGCCTCGGGGTTGTGCCCGAGTTCACCGAACAGCGTCTCCAGGGCCGCCTTGGGTGGCAGCAGTCCTGGGGCCGGCGCCTGGCCGAGCTGGGTGCGCTTGGGGTCGACGAAGCGTGCTCCGGGAATATGCCCGGTGCTGTAGCGGGCAGCGCTGGTCAGGTCGACCAGGATCAGGTGGCGGGCGTCGAGGCGGGCGAGCAGCTCGCTAGGCTCGATGACCAGCGGCAAGCCGGAAAAATCAGACATGTCAGGTCCCCAGGGCACAAAGGATGGAATTGTAGCGCAAGCGTCACTGGCTGCGGTTGGTAAAGCTGTGCAAGGCTTTTTCGATGCACTGGGCGGTCTTGCCGAAGGCCTGGACACTGGTTTGCGAGAACGGCACGCCGCCCTGGTCGGCGATCGCCAGCAGTTGTACTCGGTCATTGCAGGACAGTGAGCGGATCAGCAAGTGCTCGCCACGAAACAACTGGCGCAGGGCGCCGGGCAAGTGCGCGGCGAACTGTCGGCAGTTGTCCGGCGTCAGGCGGATCTGTGCGGACTTCTCCAGCAGGCGCTGCAGCAGGGGGCTCTGCTTGGCCAGGAAACTCAGGCCTGCGGCTTCCTTGGGCAGGCCGTACAGCTGTTGTACCCGTAACTGGCTGTGACTGCGGTCCACCATCAGCAACATGATCCGCTGCATGCCGCAGGCTGCCAGGGCATCCCGGGCAAAACCGGTCAGATGCACGGCGTTGGTGAAGGGGCTTGGCTCCAGCAACAGCTCGCCACAGAGTTTGCGCCACTGGGTCAACTCCAGGGCGGTGGGCGGCGGTGCCGGCAGTTCGCCGTTGTGCAGGCGCCGTACATTCCAGGGCCAGATCAGAGCCTGGGCCGGATGCCAGAGATCGGGCTGGCTGTCGTTGCGGGCACTGTTGGTGGCTTGTTGGTGCAACTGCTGCTGGACCTCGGCGACCGGGATCTGCAGATACAGGGCGGTGAGGTTCTGCCAGCGTTGGCCGTGGGGATTGTTCCAGGAGTACTGCGCTGCCAGGGCCATGCCGTTGGCCAACAATACGCAATTGGCCGGCTGGTTCAGCCAGCGGCGCAGTTCCGGATCGGCATCCAGGCGTTGCTGTTGGCGCAATGGGTTGTCGCCATCGCGCGCGATCAGCATGACCTTGGCCAGCAGGTGTTGTTCCTGGGTCAGTAGCCGATAGCCCTGTTGCACCCAGATCGGCAGATGCCATGCCTGTACCAGGGCCTGGCACAGCTCCATGAGGCGTACGCCGAACAATTGCATTTCGACCTTGCGTGCAGGCTCATGCTTATAGATGACCCGCAGCTCCCATTCGTCCATGAGCTTGGGGTAGGTCATGGCCATGGCCCATAGCGGCGAGAGAAACAGCAGGCTGCCCCAGTGGATGTCCTGCCACAGGCGGGCCAGGCGCCCGGCAAAAAAACCGTTGGCTTGCTGGGTGGCGTGCTGGCTGATCAGTTGCAGCTGTCGCAGGGCCTGGGGGATCTGTTCTTCGGGCAGGGTCGGCAGTTGTTCCAGCAATTCCTGGGTGCGCTTGAGCCCCAGGCGATTGACCGCGATCTCGAGGCTCTCCGCCGGCTCGCTCATGCTGCCTTGGGAATGCCGGTTGGCTTCGCGGATCACGCACAGTGCCAAGGCCGGGCTATTCTGCATCAGGTCGGCGATTTCTCGCAGCGAACTGCGGTTGTTGGCAATGGCTTTGCAGACCCGGTCATGGCTGGTTTGTGGCACTGGCAAGCGCACGGCATTGAGCAGTCTTACCCAGGCGTCGAGAGAGGTGGGCGGGGTCTGTGGGACGCTGGTTTCATTGGACATGGTCGGGCGCAATCATTGTCTGCTGGGAACACGCCCGGAGTGGGCCAAACTGGCTTTTCGCCTTAACTGGCTATAGTCTGGCGCAGTTTTGCCGATAAGTAGAAGAAGAGTTTTAAGAACTTCCGAATATGACCTTGAACCCGACCCAATAAGTACTCTCCTATCTATGGCTAAAATCATCGGCATCATCGTCGTATTCGCTAGCGTGCTCGGCGGATACGTGCTCTCCCACGGTAAAATTGCAGCGCTGATCCAGCCTTTCGAGGTGCTGATCATCGGCGGTGCAGCCTTCGGTGCATTCTTGCAGGCCAACCCGGGCTACATGACGATGCACGTCATCAAGAAGTCCCTGGGGATGTTCAGCTCCCGCTTCACCCACACCTTCTACCTGGAAGTGCTGGGCCTGATCTACGAGATCCTCAACAAGAGTCGTCGCGAAGGCATGATGGCCATCGAGGGCGATATCGAGGACGCGGCCGCCAGCCCGATCTTCGCCAAGTACCCGGCGGTGCTCAAAGACGAGCGCATGACGGCCTACATCTGTGACTACCTGCGCATCATGTCCTCCGGCAACATGGCTCCCCATGAGCTGGAAGGCCTGTTCGACATGGAGTTGTTCAGCCTCAAGGAAGAACTCGAGCATCCATCCCATGCGGTCACCGGTATTGCCGACGGCATGCCCGGTTTCGGTATCGTCGCGGCGGTACTGGGTATCGTGGTGACCATGGCGTCCCTGGGGGACGGCGACCAGAAGTCCATTGGCCTGCACGTAGGTGCAGCGCTGGTAGGTACCTTCTTCGGTATTCTCGCGGCCTATGGCTTCTTCGGCCCGCTGGCCCACTCCCTGGCCCACGACGCCAAGGAAGAACTGAACGTCTACGAGGCCATCAAGGCTTCCCTGGTGGCTTCCGCTTCCGGCATGCCACCTTCGCTGGCGGTAGAGTTCGGGCGCAAGGTCCTGTACCCGGCGCATCGTCCTAGCTTCGCCGAGCTGGAACAAGCGGTTCGCGGTCGCTAAGTCATGGAGAACAATCAGCCGATTATCATCAAGCGCGTCAAGCGCTTCGCTGGCGGGCATCACGGGGGGGCGTGGAAAATCGCCTTCGCCGACTTCGCCACGGCGATGATGGCGTTCTTCCTGGTGCTGTGGCTGTTGTCCACGGCCACCCCGGAACAGAAGATCGCCATCGCCGGTTACTTCAAGGACCCGATCGGCTTTTCCGAAAGCGGCACGCCCTACATCATCGACCTGGGCGGCTCGCCGGAACTGGCGCCGGAAAACACCCTGAACCCCGAGATCAAGTCCCAGCCACAACCGGACAAGGTCACAGTGGATTCCGAGCAGGTGGAAGGCATGGCCGAGCAGGTCGAGCGCGAACGCCTCGAACTGCTGTTGCAGGAACTGCAGAACAAGGTCGAGGAGAATCCCCAGCTACAGAAGTTCAAGGACCAGATCCTCTTCGAGATCACGCCTGATGGCTTGCGCATCCAGATCATGGACGCCGAGAACCGGCCGATGTTCGACTCCGGCAGCGCACGTCTGAAACCGTACTTCGAAGACATCCTGTTGGCCATGGCCGATACGATCAAGGCGGTGCCGAACAAGATCAGTATCAGTGGCCACACCGATGCCACGCCTTATGCCGGTACCGGTGAATTCGGCAACTGGGAGCTGTCGGCCAACCGTGCCAACGCGGCCCGTCGGGCATTGGTGGCCGGTGGTTACCCCGATCCGCAAGTGGCGCGAGTGGTGGGCTTCGCCTCATCGGCGCTGTTCGATCGCAAGGACCCGTTCAACCCGGTCAACCGGCGTATCGATATCGTGGTGCTGACCAAGAAAGCCCAGCGTGCCATCGAGGGTGAGCAGGTCGATCCCAAGGCGCCAACGCCCACCCAGGGTAGTGGGGCTCCTGGCGAGGTTCCGGGAGCTGCGGCCGACCCGAATGCCCTGCCACCTGGCAGCGAGCCATTGCCGGCCCATGAGGTGCGCCAGCGCCTGAACATCTTCGAAGATGGTGTATTGAAGATGGATGAGCAGGGCGCGGCGGGCCACACTCCTGCACCTGCACCTGCACCTGCACCTGCACCTGCAGCGGTGCCCAGTCCGGCCGCGCCGCCGGCTACTCCGGCGACACCGGGAACAGCAAGGTGAAAAACCACAAGGCCGCGATGATCGCGGCCTTGTAGTTTCTGCGTGGTATCGCTCAGTAGCTGTCGTCGGGCAGGCTGGCGAGGATCGAGCGGTAGCTGTTCATCCGTTGTTGCTGGATGCGTCCTTCTTCCAGGGCCTTGAGCAGGGCGCAGCCTGGCTCGCGGTCGTGCTTGCAGTCCCGGAAGCGGCAGGTGCCCAGCAGGTCGTTGAATTCGATGAAGCCGGCTTCGACATCGGCGCGGCTGACATGGCCCAGGCCGAACTCGCGAATACCCGGGGAGTCGATCAGCTCGCCACCGCCGGGGAAGTGGAACAGCCGCGCAGTGGTGGTGGTATGGGTGCCTTGCCCAGAGAACTCCGACAGCGGGCCGACCCGAGTGAAGACATCCGGTAGCAGGCTGTTCACCAGGGACGACTTGCCGACCCCGGATTGACCGACGAAGACGCTGATGCGGCCGTTCAGCAGTGCCTGCAATTGCTCCATCCCGTCGCCGTGGTGGGCCGAGACCTCCAGTAGCGGATAGCCCAGTTGGCGATAGACGGCCAGCAGGGCATTGAGCGCCGGAGCGTTCTGCTCATCGATCAGGTCGGCCTTGTTCAGCAGCAACAGAGGGCGAATCCCCGCGTGCTCGGCCGCCACCAGGTAGCGGTCGATCAGGTTGGCGTGGGGCTCCGGCATGGGGGCGAAGACGATCACGATCATGTCGACGTTGGCGGCCACAGGCTTCAACTGGCCGCGGCTGTCCGGGCGGCATAGCTCGGTGCTGCGGGGCAGTTGCGCGACAATTACCCCAATGCCCTGGTTGCCGGCGCGCCAGACGACCTGGTCACCGGTCACCAGGGCCGGCAGGTTGGCCCGCAGGTAACAGCGAAACACCTGTCCGGCGAGTTCGCCGTCGCGGGCCTCGACTTCGACCTGGACGCCGAAGTGGGCTATCACCAGGCCGGTCTGCTCCGGTCCCAGGTCGCCGCCCTCCAGTGCCTCTACAGCAGAGGACTCGCGTTTGGCTGCGCGGGCTGCGCGCTCACCTTGAATCTTTTCGATGCGCCAGTTTTGGCGGCGATTGAGCTGGCGTTTGGCCATTGATGTTCCGTGTCGATAATTACGGCGGTTGGGTAAAACGGCGGCGAGTTTAGCACGCCGGGCCAGCCCTCTAGGCTAAACTGCGCAACTACGCCGAGGAGCCCACACATGCAAAACCCGCAGAACCTGATTTGGATCGATCTGGAAATGACCGGCCTGAACCCCGACACCGACGTCATCATCGAGATGGCGACCATTGTCACGGACAGCAATCTCAATACCTTGGCTGAAGGACCGGTCATCGCTATCCACCAGAGCGACGAGATTCTCGCCGGGATGGATGAATGGAACACGCGCCAGCATGGAGGTTCCGGCCTGACCCAGCGTGTGCGCGAAAGCCGCATCAGCATGGCTGAGGCCGAGGCCCAGACCATCGCTTTCCTGGAGCAGTGGGTGCCCAAGGGCAAGTCGCCGATCTGTGGCAACAGCATTTGCCAGGACCGGCGCTTCCTCTATCGTCACATGAAGGCCCTGGAAAGCTACTTCCATTATCGCAATCTCGATGTCTCCACCCTCAAGGAGCTGGCCGCCCGCTGGGCCCCAGAGGTACGCGACAGCTTCAAGAAAGGCAGTACCCACCTGGCCCTGGACGACATTCGCGAGTCCATTGCCGAGCTGCAGCACTACCGCAAGCACTTCATCAAGCTCTGAATAGGCCGGCCGGCGGGTATGCCGAGGAGTCATGCCCGTTGCCGCCCTCTTTTGGCGTTCGCTTCAACTGAGTAGACTGCGCGCCTTCTTGCAAGGACCGTCATCATGCTGTTGATGCTCTACCTGATCGCCATTACCGCCGAAGCCATGACCGGCGCCCTTTCTGCCGGTCGTCGAGGCATGGACTGGTTCGGTGTCGTACTGATCGCCTGCGTCACGGCCCTGGGCGGTGGCTCGGTGCGTGATGTACTGCTCGGGCATTACCCGCTGACCTGGGTCAAGCACCCCGAGTACCTGGTGCTGACGTCAGTGGCGGCCTTGGTGACGATCTTCATCGCGCCGTTGATGCGCCACCTGCGCTCCTTGTTCCTGGTGCTGGATGCCGTTGGCCTGGTGGCCTTTACCCTGATTGGCTGCATGACCGCCCTGGAGATGGGGCACGGCATGCTGGTGGCTTCGGTCAGCGGGGTGATCACCGGGGTGTTCGGCGGGATTCTCAGGGATATCTTCTGCAACGACATTCCCCTGATCTTCAGGCGCGAGCTGTACGCCAGCGTGTCCTTCGCCGCGGCCTGGTGCTACATGTTGTGCATCTACCTGCAGTTACCCAGCGAACAGTCGATCCTGGTCACCTTGTTCGGCGGCTTCCTGTTGCGCTTGCTGGCGATCCGTTTCCATTGGGAAATGCCCAAGTTCGTCTATAACGACGAGCATTGACGGCTGGCGTGCTGGGCCAGGGCCCACTGCACGTGTTCACGCACCAGTTCCGAGGGATAGTCCTGGCGGGCCTTGAGGGCTTCCAGCACCGGGATCGTGGAGGGGGCGTTGCCCAGGCCTACCGCCAGGTTGCGCAGCCAGCGCTCATAGCCGGCGCGACGTAGTGGCGAGCCCTCGGTACTGCTCAGGAATTGATCTTCGTCCCATAGGAACAGCTCCGCCAGCTCGGCATTGTCCAGATTGTGCCGAGGCTTGAAGTCGCCCTCCCCGGAGGTACGGGCGAAACGATTCCAGGGGCAGACGATCTGGCAGTCGTCGCAGCCGAATACCCGATTGCCGATCAGCGGGCGCAGGTCTTCGGGGATGGCGTTCTTCAGCTCGATGGTCAGGTAGGAGATGCAGCGTCGGGCATCGAGCTGGTAGGGGCCGACGAAGGCGTTGGTCGGGCAGATGTCCAGGCACGCAGTGCAGCGCCCGCAATGTTCGCTGGCGTGGGGGGCATCCACCGGCAGGGGCAGGTCGACGAACAGCTCGCTGAGGAAGAAGTAGCTGCCTGCCTTGCGGTTGAGGACCAGGGTGTTCTTGCCGATCCAGCCCAGGCCCGCTTGTTCGGCGATGGCTTTTTCCAGCACTGGTGCGCTATCGACGAAGGCGCGGAAGCCGAAGGGGCCGATGGCTTGCTGGATGCGCTCGGCCAATTGCTGTACGCGCTTGCGGATCAGCTTGTGATAGTCGCGGCCCAGGGCATAGCGCGAGACGTAGGCCTTGGAGGGTTGGGCCAGGCGCTGGGCCATCTGGGTATCGCCGGGCAGGTAGTCCATGCGCAGCGACACCACGCGCAGGGTACCGGGCACCAGTTCCTCGGGGTGGGAGCGTTTGCTGCCGTGGGCTCCCATGTATTCCATCTCGCCGTGGTAGCCGGCCGCGAGCCAGCGCTCCAGGTGCTGTTCGTGTTCGGCCAGGTCCAGGCCACTGATGCCGACCTGTTGAAAGCCCAGTTCGCGGCCCCAGTCCTTGATGGATTGGGCGAGGGCGGGAAGATCCTGGGTAATAGCGGACATGAGGCAAGAGAAACCGGGTGCTGAGGTGCGTATAATTCTGCCAGACATCGGAGCTGGAAGACGCATGCGGCAGACAAAACACCCCTTATCAGAGATTCAGTTGCTGACTGCTGGCCAGTTGCCGCGCTTGAGTGGCCGTTCTCGAGATGCTCATAAAGGCCAGTTCGGCCATGTGCTGTTGATCGGTGGTGACCTGGGTTTTGCCGGGGCGGCCTTGCTGGGAGCCGAGAGCGCGCTGCGCAGCGGTGCAGGCTTGGTGTCACTGGCTACTCGTGGCGAACATGTAGCGGCGGCTGGAACTCGGCTGCCTGAGGTCATGGCCCTGGGCGTTCATTCAGCCAACCAGCTGATGGGGTTGTTGGAGCGTTCTTCGGTGGTAGTGATCGGTCCCGGCCTGGGGCAAGGGGCCTGGGGGCGCAGCTTGCTGTCGGCGGCGGCCAATGCCGTGTTGCCCCAGGTATGGGACGCCGATGCCTTGAATCTGCTGGCCTTGGGGGATGTGGGCATGCCGGCCGGAAGTGTCATGACGCCACATCCTGGAGAGGCTGCCCGCTTGTTGGGTATTTCCACGGCTGAGGTTCAGGCGGACCGACCTGCAGCAGCCCGTGCCTTGAGCCTCCGATATGCAACGGTGGTCGTGCTCAAGGGCGCTGGCAGCTTGATAGCCAGTCCTGATGGGCGCCTGGCCCGCTGCGATGCCGGGCATCCGGCGATGGCTACGGCCGGCCTGGGCGATGTCCTCGCAGGTTTGCTTGGCGGGCTGCTGGCACAGGGCTTGGCGGTGTTCGATGCTGCCTGCCTGGCGGTCTGGCTGCATGCCAGCGCCGGCGAGCGGCAAGGTAAATTGGGCCGTGGACTGGCGGCCAGTGATCTGATTCCAGTCATTCGTCAGTTGTTGGAGGAGCAATCACCGTGTCTGAGTTAACCCTTTACCTGGCCGACGAGCAGGCCATGGTGGAATTTGGTGCACGCATTGCTCAGGTCACCCGTGGGGTAGGGGTGATCTTTCTCGAGGGCGACCTGGGGGCGGGCAAGACTACCCTGTCTCGGGGGGTCATCCGTGGTTTGGGGCATTCGGGGGCGGTGAAGAGTCCGACCTTTACCCTGGTGGAGCCCTACGAAATTGGTACGGTGCGAGCCTTCCACTTCGACCTGTACCGGTTGGTGGACCCCGAGGAGTTGGAATTCCTGGGGATTCGTGATTATTTCGAGGGTGATGCCCTGTGCTTGCTGGAATGGCCTGCACGCGGTGCAGGCTTTTTGCCAAAGCCTGACCTGACCATTACCATTACCCCGCATAACAATGGGCGTTGCGTACATCTATTGTCCCAAGGCTCGCGAGGCGAGTCCTGGTGTGCCGCTTTGGCGTTGGAATTCAAATAATTGATGGGGTTAGGTATGCGCATTCGCGCGTTGGTTGCTGTCGTAGGACTGTTGCTTACGGCATTGGCCGTCGAGGCTGTGGCCGCTACGCAGGTTCGCAGCGTCCGCCTATGGCGGGCACCGGATAACACGCGACTGGTATTCGACCTGTCCGGTCCGGTTCAGCACAGCGTCTTTACCCTCACGGCCCCCGATCGCCTGGTGATCGATATCAACGGCGCAACCCTGGGTGGTTCGCTGAATGTCGCCACGGCCAACACCCCGATCACCGCGATGCGCTCGGCACAACGTACGCCGACCGATTTGCGGGTGGTGATCGACCTGAAGAAGGCCGTCACGCCCAAGAGCTTCACCCTGGCGCCCAATGCCCAGTACGGTAACCGCCTGGTGGTCGATCTGTTCGACAACCCGGCCGATGCCGCGCCACCGGCTGCTCCACCGCCAACCGTGGCGACCGTGCCTGCGGTACCTGTCACTCCAGCGGAACCTGCCATCAAGCTGCCCCCGGCACCGGCCGGTAAGCGCGACATCATCGTGGTGATCGATGCCGGTCATGGCGGCGAGGACCCTGGCGCCTCCGGCTCCCGTGGCCAGCACGAGAAAGACGTGGTGCTGTCCATCGCTCGCGAGCTGCAACGCCAGATCAACGGTCTCAAGGGCTTTCGTGCCGAGTTGACCCGCACTGGCGATTACTTCATCCCGCTGCGCGGTCGTACCGAAATCGCCCGCAAGAAGGGCGCCGACCTGTTCGTTTCGATCCACGCCGACGCGGCGCCGTCGACGGCAGCCTTTGGCGCATCGGTGTTCGCCCTGTCCGAGCGTGGCGCGACTTCGGAAACCGCCCGCTGGTTGGCGGACAGCGAAAACCGCTCCGACTTGATCGGTGGTGCCGGCAACGTCAGCCTCGATGACAAGGACCGGATGTTGGCCGGGGTGCTGCTGGACCTTTCGATGACTGCATCCCTTACATCCAGCTTGAATGTGGGGCAGAAGGTCTTGAACAACATTGGCCGGGTGACGCCATTGCACAAGCAGCGCGTGGAACAGGCCGGGTTCATGGTGCTCAAGTCCCCGGATATTCCATCGATCCTGGTGGAGACCGGCTTCATCTCCAACTCCAACGAGGCCTCGAAGCTGGCCACCTCCAGCCACCAGCAGGCCCTGGCGCGCTCCATCAGCAGTGGCGTGCGGCAGTTCTTCCAACAGAACCCGCCACCGGGCACCTATATCGCCTGGCTGCGCGACTCCGGGAAAATCGCCCAGGGCCCGCGTGAGCACCGGGTCAATCCTGGAGAAACCCTGGCCATGATCGCCGTGCGCTACCAGGTTTCGGCGGCAGCGTTGCGCAGCGCCAACAACCTCAAGAGCGATGAGTTGAAAGTGGGGCAGGTTCTGAGCGTCCCCGGTACCGAGCTGGCGGCCAAGGAATGAGTGAGTCGATCGTCGGCGGTTCGCGCATCGAGCTGCTCAGTCCGCGCCTGGCCAACCAGATCGCTGCCGGTGAGGTGGTCGAGCGACCGGCCTCGGTGGCCAAGGAATTGCTGGAGAACAGCCTGGACTCTGGTGCCCGGCGCATCGAGGTCGAGGTCGAGCAGGGTGGAGTGAAGCTGCTGCGTGTACGCGACAACGGCAGCGGGATTGCCCCGGACGACCTGCCGTTGGCCCTGGCGCGCCATGCCACCAGCAAGATCCGCGAGTTGGAAGATCTCGAGGGCGTGCTTAGCCTGGGGTTTCGCGGTGAGGCCCTGGCTTCGATCAGCTCGGTCGCCCGCCTGACCCTGACTTCGCGCACCGTCGATGCCACTGAGGCTTGGCAGGTAGAGACCGAGGGGCGCGACATGACCCCGCGTGTACAGCCGGCTGCGCATCCGGTCGGCACCTCGGTCGAAGTGCGCGACCTGTTTTTCAATACCCCGGCCCGTCGAAAGTTCCTCAAGGCCGAGAAGACCGAGTTCGATCACCTGCAGGAAGTTATCCGGCGCCTGGCCTTGGCGCGTTTCGACGTGGCTTTCCACCTGCGCCACAACGGCAAGACTATTTTCAGCCTGCACGAAGCCGCCGACGAGATGGCTCGGGCGCGGCGTGTTGGCGCAATCTGTGGCCCTGGCTTTCTCGAGCAGGCGCTGCCGATCGAGGTCGAGCGCAACGGTTTGCGCCTGTGGGGCTGGGTTGGCTTGCCGACCTTCTCGCGCAGCCAGGCGGACTTGCAGTACTTCTTCGTCAATGGCCGCGCTGTGCGCGACAAACTAGTCGCCCATGCCGTGCGCCAGGCCTACCGCGATGTACTGTTCAATGGCCGGCACCCGACCTTCGTGCTGTTCCTTGAGCTCGATCCCACGGGGGTCGACGTCAATGTGCACCCGACCAAGCACGAAGTGCGCTTTCGCGAAGGGCGGATGGTCCACGACTTCCTTTATGGCACCTTGCACCGTGCCCTGGCGGATGTGCGCCCCGAGGACCAGTTGGCGGCGCCGGCTGCGGTTTCCGAGATGGTGCGCCCCAGTGGCCTGCAGGCCGGTGAGTTCGGTCCGCAAGGCGAGATGCGCCTGGCTTCGCCGGTGCTGGAGCAACCCCAGGGAGAGCAGCGCCCGTCGTTTTCTTCGTCAGGTTCGGGCGCAGGGTATCAGTATCAATACACGCCGAGGCCGTCGCAGCCGGTGAATACCGGCGAGACCCAGGCGGTCTACCGGGAGTTCTATGCGCCGCTGGAAAATGCCCAGGCTGCGCCTGGCGCGCTGCCGGAAAGCCAGGGCGATATCCCGCCTCTGGGCTATGCGCTGGCGCAGCTCAAGGGAATCTACATCCTGGCGGAGAACGCCGTCGGTTTGGTGCTGGTAGACATGCATGCGGCCCACGAGCGAATCATGTACGAGCGCCTCAAGGTGGCCATGGCCAGCGAGGGACTCAGCGGCCAGCCATTGTTGGTGCCCGAGTCGCTTGCGTTGAGCCAGCGCGAGGCCGATTGCGCCGAAGAGCATGCCCAATGGTTCCAGCGCCTGGGTTTCGAACTGCAGCGCCTGGGGCCCGAGACCCTGGCGATCCGGCAGATCCCGGCCCTGCTCAAGCAGGCCGAGGCCAATCGACTGGTACAGGATGTGCTGGCGGACCTGATGGAGTACGGCACTAGCGATCGGATCCAGGCCCACCTCAACGAGCTGCTGGGAACCATGGCTTGCCACGGCGCCGTACGCGCCAATCGACGCCTGGCGATCCCGGAGATGAACGCACTGCTGCGTGACATGGAAAACACCGAGCGCAGTGGGCAGTGCAACCATGGCCGGCCGACCTGGACCCAAATGGGCCTGGATGACTTGGACAAACTCTTTCTGCGCGGCCGTTGATGACTCAGTTTCCTCCTGCGATTTTCCTGATGGGCCCGACCGCAGCGGGCAAGACCGACCTGGCCATCGAGCTGACCAAGGTGCTTCCTTGCGAGTTGATCAGTGTCGATTCGGCGCTGGTCTATAGAGGCATGGATATTGGTACCGCCAAGCCGTCCAAGGAGTTACTGGCACAATTTCCCCACCGTTTGATCGATATCCTCGACCCGGCTGACAGCTATTCTGCGGCGGATTTTCGTACCGATGCCCTGGCGGCCATGGCCGATATCACGGCACGGGGCAAGATTCCGCTGCTGGTGGGTGGCACCATGCTCTACTACAAAGCGCTGCTCGAGGGCTTGGCGGACATGCCGCCGGCGGACCCCCAGGTGCGTGCCGAGTTGGAGGATGAGGCGCAGCGCCTGGGTTGGCAGGCATTGCACGATCAGTTGGCGGCTGTGGATCCTGAATCCGCTGCCCGAATCCATCCCAACGATCCCCAGCGCCTGACTCGGGCTCTGGAAGTCTATCGGGTCAGTGGCCTGACAATGACGGCCCATCGTCAGCGTCAATTGGCGCAAAGTACTGATGCAGGCGCATCGGGACGCAGTCAATTGCCCTATACTGTCGCCAATCTGGCCATCGCTCCGGCGAATCGCCAGGTACTGCACCAACGTATTGCACAAAGATTCACACAAATGTTGGAACAGGGGTTCATCGATGAGGTCGTAGCTCTGCGTTCGAGAAGTGACCTGCATGCCGGGTTGCCGTCTATACGTGCAGTGGGCTACCGCCAAGTCTGGGATTACCTGGATGGCAAGTTGACGTTCGCCGAAATGCAGGAACGGGGCATCATTGCCACGCGCCAATTGGCTAAACGCCAGTTTACCTGGTTACGCAGCTGGTCCGACCTGCAATGGTTGGACAGCTTGGATTGCGACAATCTGCCACGCGCCTTGAAATACTTAGGGACGATCTCCATATTGGGCTGAGTCCTTGCAATTGCCGTCTATCCTTGGGGGTGTGGCGGCTTTGGCCATCTGTTTTCCGAATTTTTTATTATTGATCCTTAAAGGAGTGCGGCACATGTCAAAAGGGCATTCGCTACAAGACCCTTACTTGAATACATTGCGTAAAGAGAAAGTTGGGGTTTCCATCTATCTGGTCAACGGCATCAAGCTGCAAGGCACGATCGAGTCCTTCGACCAATTCGTCATCCTGCTGAAAAACACCGTCAGCCAGATGGTGTACAAGCACGCTATCTCGACAGTGGTTCCAGTTCGCCCGATTCGCCTGCCTAGCGCATCCGAGTCCGAACAGGGTGACGCTGAACCAGGTAACGCCTGATAGGAGTCTCCTTTGTTCTTTGAGCGCCACGGTGGTGGTGAGCGAGCCATTCTCGTTCACTTGGAAGGTCAGGACCCTGAGGCGCGCGAAGATCCGCAGGAGTTTCAGGAGCTGGCAGTATCGGCCGGCGCCGAGACCGTCGCGTTTATCAACGTGCCGCGTCATCGGCCAACCGCCAAATACCTGGTTGGCAGTGGCAAGGTCGAGGAGTTGCGCGACCTGGTCAAAGCCGAACAGGTAGACCTGGTGATTTTCAATCACGTCCTCACGCCCAGTCAGGAACGTAACCTCGAACGTGCATTCGAGTGTCGCGTGATTGATCGCACGGGTCTGATCCTCGATATCTTCGCCCAACGCGCGCGGACTCATGAAGGCAAGCTCCAGGTCGAACTGGCCCAGCTTGAGCACATGAGCACTCGACTGGTGCGCGGCTGGACCCACCTTGAGCGGCAGAAGGGCGGTATCGGTCTGCGTGGCCCGGGGGAAACCCAGCTGGAAACCGACCGACGCTTGTTGCGGGTGCGCCTGCGACAGATCAAGGCTCGTCTGGAAAAGGTTCGCAGCCAGCGAGAGCAGGCTCGTCGTGGCCGCAAGCGTGCCGATATCCCGTCAGTGTCGCTGGTGGGCTATACCAACGCCGGCAAATCCACTTTGTTCAATGCCGTCACCGTGTCCGATGTCTACGCGGCCGACCAGTTGTTCGCTACCCTCGACCCCACCTTGCGCCGGCTGGAGCTGGACGACCTGGGGCCGATCGTGCTGGCCGACACCGTGGGTTTCATTCGCCACTTGCCGCACAAATTGGTGGAAGCATTCCGGGCTACGCTCGAAGAGTCGAGCAATTCCGACCTGCTGCTGCATGTGATCGATGCCCATGAGCCCGAGCGAATGGCCCAGATCGAGCAGGTCATGGTCGTGCTGGGGGAGATCGGGGCTCAGGACTTGCCGATCCTGGAGGTCTATAACAAACTCGATTTGCTCGAGGGCGTTGAGCCACAGATACAGCGTGATCCCGATGGCAAGCCGCAGCGCGTCTGGTTATCGGCCCGTGATGGCCAGGGACTGGACTTGCTCAAGCAGGCCATTGCGGAGCTGCTGGGTGAAGATTTGTTCGTTGGCACCTTGCGCTTGCCCCAGCGTTTTGCTCGACTGCGAGCACAGTTTTTCCAGTTGAATGCTGTGCAGAAAGAAGATCATGACGATGAAGGTGTCAGTTTGCTGGCCGTTCGCCTGCCTCGGGCCGAGTTGAACCGGCTGGTCAGTCGCGAAGGCTGGCAGCCGTCGGACTTCATCGAGCAACACACTTTGCAATAAAAGCCTGGGCAGGCGGTTGTGCCGCTGTAGCAGGCATTCTGTAGCATTGGCCGGCGCGCCGTGGGCGCGTCTTTGCTTTATCAGATGGAGAGCGCTATGGCTTGGAATGAGCCGGGTGGCAACTCGAATAATCAGGACCCTTGGGGCGGTAAGCGCCGCAATAACGGCGATCGCAAGGGCCCGCCAGATCTCGACGAGGCCTTCCGTAAGCTGCAGGAAAGCCTGAATGGGTTGTTCGGTGGTGGTAAGAAACGTGGTGATGACGGCGCCAGCTCCGGCAAGGGCGGCGGTTTTGGCTTGCTGGGCATTGGCCTGGTCGTGCTGGCGGCTGCTTGGCTGTACAGCGCGGTCTATGTCGTCGATGAGCAGGAGCAGGCCGTGGTGCTGCGCTTCGGCAAATACTATGAGACTGTCGGTCCGGGCCTGAACATCTACTTCCCGCCGATCGACCGCAAGTACATGGAAAACGTCACGCGTGAGCGTGCCTATACCAAGCAGGGCCAGATGCTGACCGAGGACGAGAATATCGTCGAGGTGCCGCTGACCGTGCAGTACAAGATCAGCAACTTGCAGGACTTCGTGCTGAACGTCGATCAGCCGGAGATCAGCCTGCAGCACGCGACCGATAGCGCGCTGCGCCATGTGGTGGGTTCCACCGCCATGGACCAGGTGCTGACCGAAGGTCGTGAGCAGATGGCCAGCGAGATCAAGGAGCGCTTGCAGCGTTTCCTCGACAACTATCGCACCGGTATCACCGTGACCCAGGTCAACGTACAAAGCGCAGCGGCACCGCGTGAAGTGCAGGAAGCTTTCGACGATGTGATCCGCGCTCGTGAAGATGAGCAGCGCTCGCGCAACCAGGCTGAAACCTATGCCAATGGTGTGGTACCCGAGGCTCGTGGTCAGGCCCAGCGCATCATCGAGGATGCCAACGGTTATCGCGACGAAGTGGTTTCCCGTGCCAAGGGTGAGGCGGACCGCTTCACCAAGCTGGTCGGCGAATACCGCAAGGCCCCTGAGGTGACTCGCCAGCGCCTGTACCTGGACACCATGCAGGAAGTCTTCAGCAATACCAGCAAGGTCCTGGTGACCGGAAGCAAGGGTGGGCAGAACAACCTGCTGTACCTACCGCTGGACAAGATGATCGACAGTGGTCGTAGCGGCGGTGCTCCGGTAACGGGCTCGGCTTCTACCTCCAGCAATGAAGCGAATGCGCGCGCGGCGGTTGAGCATATGCAGCAACAGCAGCAGACGCGTTCTAGGGAGAGTCGCTGATGAGCAATAAATCGCTGATCGCCCTGATCGTGGGTGTTGTCGTGGCGGTGGTTGCCTGGAACAGCTTCTACATCGTGGCTCAGACCGAGCGTGCGGTGTTGCTGCAGTTCGGTCGTGTAGTCCAGGCCGATGTCCAGCCCGGCTTGCATGTGAAAGTGCCCTACGTGAACCAGGTGCGTAAGTTCGATGCGCGCCTGATGACCCTGGATGCACCGACGCAGCGCTTCCTGACCCTGGAAAAGAAAGCCGTGATGGTGGACGCCTACGCCAAGTGGCGGGTGAAGGATGCCGAGCGTTTCTACACCGCGACTTCCGGCCTCAAGCAGATTGCCGACGAGCGTCTGTCGCGGCGCCTGGAGTCGGGCCTGCGCGACCAGTTCGGCAAGCGCACCCTGCATGAAGTGGTATCCGGTGAGCGTGATGCGCTGATGGCCGATATCACGGCTTCGCTGAACAAGATGGCGGAGAAGGAACTGGGTATCGAGGTGGTGGATGTCCGGGTCAAGGCCATCGACCTGCCCAAGGAAGTGAACCGCAGCGTGTTCGAACGCATGAGCACCGAGCGTGAGCGTGAGGCCCGCGAGCATCGCGCCAAGGGTAACGAGCTGGCCGAAGGCATCCGTGCCGACGCCGATCGTCAGCGTCGGGTGCTGTTGGCCGAAGCCTATCGTGAGTCCGAAGAGGTTCGCGGTGATGGCGACGCCCAGGCGGCAGCGATCTATGCCAAGGCCTACGGCCAGGACCAGGAGTTCTACGCGTTCTATCGTAGCCTGCGTGCCTACCGTGAAAGCTTCGCGAACAAATCCGACGTCATGGTCCTGGACCCAAGCAGCGATTTTTTCCACTACCTGGAAAAAACCAAGCCTTGATCCTGGCCTGATCCTGGGGTGCCCCGCCGGGCGGCTAAAATGCCTGGCGGGGTGATCCTTTGGGAAAACGGGTGTATGATGCGGCAGCCGGGAAATTCCCGGCTTTTTTGCGTCTGCATCTTTGATTAGCCGTGGCTCGTTCAAGAGTCCGGTGAGATTTTTCGAGGAAAAGGGTCTGTACAGCCGATTTCTGGCTGCCTGTCCGGCTGAGCTCGCGTCGGATGCGACTGTTTTCTGCTTCACTCTAAGGCTGGCCCCAGGCTTGCCGCCCGGACCATAGGGGAATGGCGTAATGGCAACGGTAGACCGCTGGCTGCTGCCAGATGGCATCGAAGAAGTACTGCCGCCGGAAGCGGCGCGCATCGAAGTGGCGCGTCGTCAGGTGTTGGATCTGTTTCAGAGCTGGGGTTACGAGTTCGTCGTCACTCCCCATATCGAATACCTGGAATCCCTGCTGACGGGTGCCGGCCAGGACCTGGACCTGCGCACCTTCAAGGTCATCGATCCGCAATCGGGTCGGCAGATGGGGTTCCGTGCCGACATCACGCCGCAAGTAGCACGTATCGATGCCCACACCCTGCGCCGTGAAGGGCCGAGTCGCCTGTGCTACGCCGGCAGCGTGCTGCATGCCCAGCCGCGGGCCTTGTCGACCTCCCGCAGCCCAATCCAGCTGGGTGCCGAGTTGTATGGCGACGCCAGCCCGAGCAGCGACGTCGAAGTGATCAGCCTGATGTTGGCGATGTTGCAACTGGCTGATGTGCCGGATGTGCACATGGATCTGGGGCATGTGGGCATCTACCGCGGCCTGGCCCAGGCTGCCGGTTTGTCCGGTGCCGTGGAGCAACAATTGTTCGACGCCCTGCAGCGCAAGGCGATCGATGAAGTCATTAGCCTGACCGAAGGCTTGCCTGCCGACCTGGCAGAAATGTTGCGCTCCCTGGTGGACCTGTGCGGCAGCCGCGAAGTACTGAGCGATGCTCGTCGTCGCCTGGCGGGTGCCCCGACCCCGGTGCTGGTGGCGCTGGATGAATTGCTGACGATTGCCGAGCGCTTGTCGGTGCGATTCCCGGACCTGCCGCTGTACTTCGACCTCGGCGAGCTGCGTGGCTATCACTACCACACTGGAGTGGTGTTTGCGGTGTTCGTTCCGGGTGTGGGTCAATCCATTGCCCAGGGCGGTCGCTATGATGACATCGGTGCGGACTTCGGGCGTGCCCGGCCGGCCACTGGTTTCTCTACCGACCTCAAGACCTTGGTGACCCTGGGGCGTGCCGAGATCGAATTGCCGTCAGGTGGCATCTGGATGCCCGATCGCACCGACGCCGCACTCTGGCAGACCGTCTGCCAGTTGCGCAGCGAAGGCCAGCGCGTGGTCCAGGCCTTGCCTGGGCAGCCCCTGGCCGCTGCTCGTGAAGCGGACTGCGACCGGCAATTGGTTCAGCACGATGGTATTTGGCAAGTATTGCCACTGGTTTCCTGAGTTTTCCTGCCGGCGCTCGCCGGCACCAAGTTTGCGCGAATGAGGACAATTGTTATGGGTAAGAATGTCGTAGTCCTGGGCACCCAGTGGGGTGATGAGGGCAAAGGCAAGATCGTTGATCTGCTGACCGAACATGCCGCCGCCGTAGTGCGCTACCAAGGTGGCCACAACGCTGGCCATACCCTGGTGATCGACGGCGAGAAGACCGTTCTGCACCTGATCCCGTCCGGCGTGCTGCGCGAAGGCGTGCAGTGCCTGATCGGCAACGGCGTAGTGGTGGCTCCGGATGCCTTGATGCGTGAAATCGTCAAGCTGGAAGAAAAAGGCGTACCGGTGCGCGAGCGCCTGCGTATCAGCCCGTCCTGCCCACTGATCCTGTCCTACCACGTGGCCCTGGACCAGGCCCGTGAGAAGGCCCGTGGCGAAGCCAAGATCGGCACGACCGGTCGTGGCATTGGCCCGGCCTACGAAGACAAGGTGGCCCGTCGCGGCCTGCGCGTCGGCGACCTGTTCCACCGCGAGCGTTTCGCCGCCAAGCTGGGTGAGTTGCTGGACTACCACAACTTCGTCCTGGTCAATTACTACAAAGAGCCGGCCATCGACTTCCAGAAGACCCTGGACGAGTGCATGGAGTACGCCGAGCAACTCAAGCCGATGATGCTCGACGTCACCGCCGAACTGCACCAGCTGCGTCGCGCCGGCAAGGACATCATGTTCGAAGGCGCCCAAGGCTCGCTGTTGGACATCGACCACGGTACCTATCCGTACGTCACCAGCTCCAACACCACCGCTGGCGGCATTGCTACCGGCTCCGGCGTGGGCCCAATGTACATCGACTACATCCTGGGTATCACCAAGGCCTACACCACTCGCGTTGGTTCGGGCCCGTTCCCGACCGAGCTGTTCGACGACGTCGGCGCCTTCCTGGCCAAGCGTGGCCATGAGTTCGGTGCTACCACCGGCCGTGCCCGTCGTTGCGGTTGGTTCGATGCCGTGATCCTGCGCCGCGCTATCGACGTCAACAGCATCTCGGGCCTGTGCCTGACCAAGCTGGACGTGCTGGATGGCCTGGAAACCATCAATATCTGCGTTGGCTACAAGAACCAGGATGGTGCAGTCATCGACGCGCCGACCGACGCCGACAGCTACATCGGCCTGGAGCCGGTATACGAGCAGATGCCAGGCTGGAGCGAATCGACTCTGGGCGCGAAGACCCTGGCAGAGCTGCCAGCAGCTGCCCTGGCCTACATCAAGCGCATCGAAGAGCTGGTCGGCGCGCCGATCGACATTATTTCGACTGGCCCGGATCGCAACGAGACCATCGTCCTGCGTCATCCGTTCGCCTGATAAGCTGTTGATGTAGCAAACAAAGGGCCCCTCATGGGGCCCTTTGTCGTTTCTGCCTGCCGCTCGGCACGACCCTTGCTGGGAAATCCACTTCTAGAGTGCCATCAGAATAATGGCGTCAAAAGTAGAGGGATTTCCTGTGTCGGCCGTTCTCTCACTGTTACAAAGCCGTTTACTACGGCCTGTATTCGTTACTCTCGGTATCGCCCTTTTGGTGCAAGTGCTGGTCGCTGTCGCCCTGACCCGGAGCACGGTGACAGCCCTGGAAGCAAACCTGGCCTCGCGCCTGGGCGGTGACAGCCAGAAGCTCGCGGGTGAGCTGGAACAGGCGGGCAAGGAGGTCACCTCCAGCCTGGAGAGCCTGTCGGCCAGCACTCGCCAACGACTCACGGCTGGCTTGTCGTCGCGCCTCAAGGAGGAGCAGGTACAGCTGCGTGATGCGCTGGAGAAAGACCTGAAGGATTCCGCCAACGATATGGCCCAGTTGCTGGCCTCGGTGGCGCCGCGAGCCATGTGGGACAACGATGTACCAACCTTGTCCGAATTCGCACGGCGGGCCCAGCGCAACCCTAGCGTGCTCTTCGTGGTGTATGACGATGCCACGGGCGCGCACCTGACTCGCTACCTGAACCGTGAAAACCCCATCAACCGCGCCCTGTTGGAGAAGGGCAAGGGCGATCGGGCTCTGGACAAGGTCCTGGATGCGGCGAAGAACGATCCCTCGGTCTACTACATCGAGGCTTCGATCAATCCCAATGGGGTGGAGATCGGCAAGGTGCTGATGGGGGTGTCCACGGCCTCCGTTGAAGCCGACATCGCGGCGCTGGACCAGCGCTTCACGGCCTTGATCGCCAGCAGCGACCAATTAGTGGGCGACAGTCTCAAGGGGGCCTCCGCCGACAGTTCGGCGGCGATGCGTTCGCGGCTGCAGTCGGCCCAGGGCACTGCGGCCGAGATGCAGGCCAACACTGCCAGTACCGTGCAGGAGGCGGCGGCCACCCTGCGTTGGCAGATTGGCGTAGGCCTGGCCTTGGTCGGCCTGGCGCTACTGCTGTTGCTGGCAGTGGTGCTGGGGCGGCGGGTGGTCAACAAGTTGCACCTGCTGATTGCCGCGCTCAATGACCTGGCGGCCGGGGAGGGTGACCTGACCAAGCGCGTGCCGCTCAATAGCAACGATGAGATCGGCGACATGGCTTCGGCGGTGAATCGCTTCGTCGACAAGTTGCAGCCGATCGTCCGCGAGGCAGGCGATGTGGCGCAGCGCACCGGGGTCGAGATTGGCGCGATGAGCTTGCGTAATGCCGGCGCCGATGCGGCGGCCGAGGCCCAGCGCGACGAGGTGGCGGAGAGCCTGCGGGCCCTGTCGCACATGGCCGACGAGGCCCAGGCGGAAAGCCAGGCCATGCAGGCCGCGTTGCAACAGGTGGTGGAGATCCGCCAGGCCACCGACGAGACCACCCGGACTTCGGAGCAGGTCGGCAGCTTGATCGAGGCCCTGGCCGGACAGGTGGATACCGGGGCCAAGGTGATCGAGCGGCTGGCCCAGCAGAGCGAGCAGATCGAGGTGGTGCTGACGGTGATCCATGGTATTGCCGAGCAGACCAACTTGCTGGCACTGAATGCGGCGATCGAGGCGGCCCGGGCCGGCGAGACCGGGCGCGGTTTTGCGGTAGTGGCAGACGAAGTGCGGGCCTTGGCCAGCAAGACCCAGAGTTCCACTGGCGATATCCAGGCTCATATCGGTGCTTTGCAGCAAGGTGCACGCGAAGCGGTGGCGGCTATCGGCCAGGCCGGGCGCCAGGCCAGTGAAGGTTTGTTGGTGTTGCGCGATAGCGCCCGTCTGCAGCAGTCGGTGCAGTCATCGGTGGAGCAGGTGCACGCTGCCATTGGCTTGGCTACCCAGGCTGCGGCGCAACAAGCCCAGGGCGCGCAGGCGGTGCGTGGGCGGGTGGAGACCATTCATGCCCAGGCCGAGCGTGCGGCCCAGGCGGTGGTGGAAACCACCGCCAGCGGCAAGGTGCTGGACAGCCTGGCGGCGCAGCTCAAGGCCAGCCTGGGCCAGTTTCGCGCTTGAGGCATCCTGCGGCAGGCGTCTCCCTGGAGTCGCTTGCCGAGGCGGTCGATATCAGCGGCTCAGGTACATCCGCGTCGTCAGCAGGTACACCGGCAGGCCCGAGACCAGGATCAGCAGCACCGCATAGGGCGCCGCTGCGGCGAACTCCAGGTTCGAGGTATGGGCCCAGACTGCGGTGGCCAGGGTGTTCAGCCCCGTGGGACTGAGTAGCAGGGTCGCGGTGAGTTCCTTCATCGCATCCAGGAATACCAGGGCGAAAGCCGCACCCAGTGCCGGGAAGATGATCGGCAGGGTGACCCGGCAAAAGGCCCCGAACGATGAGGCTCCCAGGGTTCGTGCCGCCTCTTCCAGCTGTGGTGCTGCCTTGTTCAAGGCCGTGCGAATCGGTGCCTGGGCCAATGGCAGGAACAGCAAGGCGTAGGCGATCAGCAGCAGGGTCGAGGTCTGGTACAGCGCCGGCACATAGTGCAAGGCGAAGTACACCAGGGTCAGGGCGATCACCAGGCCTGGCAAAGCGTGCAGCAAGTAGGGCAGGCGTTCGGCCCAGATCGCCAGGCGGCCCTTGTAGCGCACCACCAGCAGGCCCACCGGCACCGCGAGCACCAGGCACAGCGCAGCTCCGCCCAAGGACAGTGCCAGGGACGAGAGCAGGGCTTCACCGATCGCGGCAATAGGGAAGGCGGCCGATGAGCCCACTGCCAGCCAATAGCCCAGCATCCCCAGGGGGATACCGCTGCCGATCACTGCCAGCAGCAAGCAATACACTTGCCCGATGGCGGACCAGCTGCCCAGTCCGACCTGTTCGGCCCGGCGCGCCACGCCCTGGCCGATGCGTACGTGCCGGCCTTTGCCGCGGGCCCGCAACTCCAGCCATAGCAGGGTCAGGCACAACAGCAGCAGGACAGCCGAGAGCATCGCCGCGTTGGCGTTGCTGAACTCCAGTTCGAATTGTTGGTAGATCGCCGTGGTGAAGGTTTGCAGGCCCATGATCGACAAGGCGCCGAATTCCACCAGCATGTGCAGGGCGATCAACAACGATCCCGCCAATAGCGAAGGCCACAGTAGGGGCAGGGTGACCTTGAGAAACACTCCCCAGCGGCCTTGCCCCAGGGTGCGTGCCGACTCTTCCAGGGAAGGATCGAGATTGCGCAGGGTGGCGGCCACTGGCAGGAACACCAGCGGGTACTTGGAGAGGGTCATCACCAGGATCGCGCCGCCCAGTCCCTCGAAGCTGGCGCTCAGGGATACCCAGGTGAAACTGCTGACGAAAGCCGGCACGGCGAACGGCAGGCACAGCACCACACCCCAGATCCTCCGGCCCGGTAGGTCGCTGCGTTCCAGCAGCCAGGCCAGGGACAGGCCGATGATGGCGCAGGCGCCGGTCGTCCCGAGCATCAGTAGCAGGGTGTTGCGCAGCAGCCGGAACACGTAGGGGCGCCACAGCAGATGCCAGGCCTCAGCCCAGCCAGCTTGCCAGGCCTTGAGTGCGACATAGGCCAGGGGCAAGAGGCTCAGGCAGACCAGTAGCAGGACCGGCAGTAGCAGCCAGGCGGGAGGGGGCTTGCGCCCCGGTGCGCGATGGGCGCGTGCAGCGGAAAGCGAAGGGCCCATCAGTTCAGGCCGACATCACGTTCCAGCTCCAGGGCCTGTTCGGCATTGCCCAGGTCGGCGGGTGTCACCTGCGGAGGGTTCAGCTCGCTGAAAGGCTTGAGCCCGCGGTCGGACTCCATGCCCTTGTGCAGCGGGTATTCCGCGGTGGTCTGGGTGATCACGCGCTGACCTTCTTCGCTGGCCATGTAGGCGAGGAACTGCTGGGCTTCCTTGGGGTGCTTGCTGGACTTGAGTACCGCAGCGCTGGAGACGGTGATCAGGCCACCGGCATCGCCATTGGTGAAGTAGTGCAGCTTGGACTCCAGCTGGCCTCTCTCCCGTTGCAGGGCGAACCAGTAGTAGTTGTTCGCCAGGACCGCGGCAATTTCACCGTTTTCCACGGCCTTGAGCGCCACCATGTTGTTGCTGTAGATCTTGCCGAAGGCACGCAGCCCGGTCAGCCACTCTTCCGCTGCGTCCATGCCGTGCAGCTTGATGATCGCCACGGCCTGTTCCTGGAAGGCGCCACTGGTGGGGACGAAGCCGATCTTGCCTTGCCACTGGGGTTGGGAGAATTCCAGTACCGATGTGGGCAGGTCCTTTTCAGCGATCAGCTTGGGATTGAAGGCCACCACGCGCACGCGGGCGGTGATGCCGATCCAGGTACCGTTGCTGGCCACGTACTCCTTGGGCAGTACGGCCAGGGTGGCGCTGTCGGTCTGGGCTAGCAGGCCTTGTTCCCCCAGTTTGTTCAGGGGTGGGGATTCTTCGGAATAGATCACGTCGGCGGGGGAGCGATCGCCTTCTTCCACTACCTGGCTGGCCAGCTGATTGCTGCTGCCCTTGCGGACATTGACGTGAATCCCGGTCTTGGCTTCGAAGGCCTTGGCGATCGCCTCGCCGACTTCCTTGTGCTGGCCGTTGTACAGGGTCAGCGATACGGGCTCGTCGGCCCGGGTGAGTGGAGATGCCAGGGTCAGTCCCAGCAAAGTGATGGTCAAGCCACGCAGAAGGGATGTTGAAAGGCGGGTGTTTCTAAACATCATTCGCAGGTTTCCTCACTGTTGTGCCGCAAAAACTTGTAACAATCATAAACGATATCGTTTCTCATGTGCGCTTTGCGAGGGAGGAGGCTTTGTGCGGAGGGAATTACATGGGCTAGAAACGCAAAAACCCGCTTTCGCGGGTTTTTGTGAAGCTTCAGAGCATTGCGCTGAAGTTTTGAATTGGTGCCCAGAAGAAGACTCGAACTTCCACGGCCTTGC